>JABLTO010046958.1_pt1 | contig 13619 bp, 16 predicted proteins | sample 7160091 | NCBI WGS metagenome assembly JABLTO01 (sample SAMN14651225, study PRJNA627086) | human gut metagenome | isolation source: feces | host: Homo sapiens
GTCGGCAACAACTTAGGAACGTTATTGACATTGCATACTTTGTGCAAATCGGAATAATATGAGCCGACCCACTTCAAAGAAGTGGGGTCACAGCACTCTCCTCCCCAAGCGCCGGGGCGGGCACGCTTTTATTAAAATAGACAATTATATATATTTTTTTAACCGCCCCTACGAATTTGAGAGTTACACATATACCAATCTATTTTCCCTGATAAAAATCTTTGCATTTATTCGTGGCGTCCGGGAAGCCGCCCCCTACAACGTGAATTTTTACATATATCTTTATTATATTACACAGATAAAAGTGTTGACATGTTCAGCGGACGCAGCCGTGATCCTACGACAAACTTATATGCAAAAACTCCCGCGGAACCACCGCGGGAGTTTTCTTACAGCATACGTAATTATTTGAGTTCAACCTGGGCTCCAACTTCTTCGAGCTTTGTCTTGATCTCTTCAGCCTCTTCCTTAGAAGCACCTTCCTTAACGGGCTTGGGAGCGCCGTCAACCAGTGCCTTTGCGTCAGCCAGACCCAGACCTGTGATCTCACGAACAACTTTGATAACCTTAATCTTCTGTGAACCTGCGCCTGCCAGAATTACGTCGAACTCTGTCTGCTCAGCAGCTGCAGCGCCGCCGTCAGCAGCACCGCCTGCTACCATAACGGGAGCAGCTGCGCTTACGCCGAATTCTTCTTCCAGAGCCTTTACCAGGTCGTTTACTTCCATAAGTGTAAGTTCTTTGATTTCATCAAGAATTTTTGTTATATCAGCCATTTTAATATCCTCCTATAAATTTTATAGCTTAATTTTAAACAAATTTATTCCCCTAAAGGGTATAATTACTCAGCAGCGGGAGCTTCCTCTGCGGGAGCAGCCTCTTCCGCGGGAGCTGCGGCTTCCTCAGCCTGAGCAGCCTTACCGGGTGTTGCCTCTTCATCAACAATAGCCTGCAGAGTACGAGCCAGCTTGCTGATAGGCGACTGCAATGAACCGAGCATTTTTGAGATGAGAACTTCCTTTGAGGGGATTGAAGCGTACTGCTTAACCTCGTCAATAGAAATAATCTCGCCTTCTACAAATCCGCCCTTGATTTCAAGCAGGTCATTCTCCTTTGCAAAGTCACACAGAACCTTTGCAGGTGAAATAACGTCGTCAGAGCTTGTTGCAAGAGCTGTGGGACCTGTGAGAATTTCATCAAGACCCTCAAGACCTGCCTCCTTTGCGGCAAAGTGAATAATACTGTTCTTTATAACTGTATATTCAACTCCTGCCTCACGGAGCTTGTTACGAAGCTGAGTATCCTGATCAACCGTAAGACCTCTGTAATCTGTCAGAACACCTGCCTGAGCGCCCTTAAGTCTTTCGGCAAGCTTTGCAACCATGGCCTTTTTGCTTTCCAATATTTTTTCACTTGGCATGTTATATCCTCCTTCCGTAAAAAATCCCTCGCAGAGCAGCGAGGGATATAGTGTTTCACTTTTCAAGCAAAATGGTTATATCTTCCTCGGCAGGATTTACGGCTTGCCACCTGCTGTCTGCGGAAATATTAAGAAATTTTACAAATTATTGTCAACAGCTAAGCATTATATCACAATACTTAGCCTTTGTCAAGACTAAATTAGTTTTCAAGTCTGTTAGCCGCAATCTTGATACCGGGGCCCATTGTTGAAGCAACGGTAACCGATCTCAAATAGGTACCCTTAGCGGCAGCAGGCTTAGCCTTTACAATAGCGTTAATAAGAACGTTAAAGTTCTCAGCCAGCTTTTCGGGGCCGAAAGAAGCCTTTCCTATGGGACAATGGATAATGTTAGCCTTGTCCAGTCTGTACTCAATCTTACCTGCCTTTGCCTCCTCAACAGCCTTGGCAACGTCAGGTGTTACAGTACCTGCCTTAGGGTTAGGCATAAGTCCCTTAGGACCCAGAACCCTACCTATTCTGCCGACAACGCCCATCATGTCGGGGCTTGCGATAACAACATCAAAATCGAACCAGTTCTCTGTCTGGATCTTCTGCGCCATATCCTCAGCGCCTACATAGTCAGCGCCAGCAGCCTTTGCGGCCTCCGCCTTATCGTCACGGGCAAATACCAGAACCTTTACGTTCTTACCCGTACCGTTGGGAAGTACAACAGCGCCTCTAACCTGCTGATCGGCATGTCTTGAATCAACGCCCAGCTTAACGTGAAGCTCAACAGTCTCGTCAAACTTTGCCGTAGCAGTTTTGCAAACAAGCGCAAGAGCTTCCTGAGAGTCGTAGAGCTTACTCTTTTCAACAAGCTTTGCGGCTTCCTGATACTTTTTGCCTTTCTTCATAATTATCCTCCTTTGTGGTTATGCAGAATTTCCGTGAAATTCCTCCCACCAATCTTTGCCGCAGGGCGGCGTTTAAAACTACTCCTCAACCGTAATTCCCATAGAACGGGCTGTTCCGGCAATCATTGACATTGCAGCCTCCAGAGAAGCAGCGTTAAGATCCTGCATCTTCTTTTCGGCAATGTCCTGAAGGTCAGCCTTCTTAAGCTGAGCAACCTTTGTCTTGTTGGGAACGCCTGACGCCTTATCAATGCCGCAAGCTTTCTTAATCAAAACAGGAGCCGGTGGAGTCTTAGTGATAAATGTGAATGATCTGTCCTGATATACTGTTATAACAACAGGGATAATCATACCCATATCATTCTTTGTCTTCTCATTAAACTGCTTTGTGAAGTCCATGATATTTACGCCGTGCTGACCGAGAGCCGGACCGACGGGCGGTGCAGGAGTTGCCTTACCTGCCGGAATTTGCAGCTTAATGTAACCTGTGATCTTCTGTGCCATTGTGAATACACCTCCTTGTTCACATGCGTGGTATTATCGGGTTTAATCCCCTCCCACAGACCGATTAACTCGGTATATATAAACGGAAAAATCCGTGTGGGTAACAAAATTATGCTTTAATACTATGCAATTGATTCAATCTGGTTAAACTCAAGTTCAACGTCCGTATCTCTGCCGAACATTGAAACCTTCGCCTTAACCTTTTTCTTGTCAAAATTTATCTCGGTTATAGTACCCAGGAACCCTTCAAGAGCGCCGTACTTAACCCTGATATTATCCCCGACGTTATAGTCAAGCTTAACCGTGGTATGCTCAAGACCCATTTTTTCAATTTCCTCCTGAGTCAGAGCGACCGGCTTGGAACCGGGGCCCACAAAGCCCGTAACGCCGCGGCAGTTTCTCACGATATACCAGCTCTCGTCATTCATAATCATCTTTATCATAACGTAGCTCGGGTATATTTTGCGTTCGGAAACCTTTTTCTTGTTGTCCTTAATCTCGACAACCTCTTCCATGGGAACCTTGACCTCTTGGATAATATCCTCCATGCCGCGGTTCTCCACAGTCTTTAAAATGTCGTCCATAACCTTATTCTCATAGCCGGAATATGTATGGGCAACATACCATTTTGCAGCTTTTTTATCTGACATAAAAAATCACCTTTACTATCTGTTAATGATAAGTGACATACCCCATGTAAACAGAGCGTCAAGAGCCCAAATTACAATGCCTACCAAAACAACATAGACCATAACGATAAGGGTATTCTGTCTAACCTTCTTAAAAGACGGCCAAACAACCTTTTTCATCTCAGACTTAACCTCTTTACAGTACTTAGTTATTCTGTTAAAGAAATTTGGCTTGGTTTGTTCCATTTTCTACACCCCTTAATTACTTCGTTTCCTTATGAACAGTGTGCTTTCTGCAAAATCTGCAGTACTTCTTAAGCTCAAGTCTGTCAGGGCAGTTCTGCTTGTTCTTTGTAGTATCATAGTTTCTCTGCTTGCATTCCGTGCAAGCTAATGTAATCTTTGTTTGCATAATTATCACCTCAAATTCATAACACAAATAAAGCCTCTTCTGCGAGGCGTTAACTATTCTAACATATATTTTTCCTATTGTCAATTGTTTTTTACAAATTTTTTGAAAAAATTTTTTTCAAATATTCATATTAAAACCTGTCCACCATATATAGTTATTATAAGATGATTTTTACCCAATTTATTGATTTTAAAGGTGAGAGTATGGATTACTTAAAAATTATTTTCGTTTATATAGGTCTTATAATCGGCGCGGGCTTTGCTTCGGGCAGGGAAATATGCGAGTATTTTAACTTTTGCTCAAACACAGACTTTTCCGGAATAGTAATTGCTTCTCTGCTGTTTACCTTTGTCTGCTATATAATCTTGGAGAAATCCATGAAGTATGATTTATATTCTGTTTCGGATTATATAAGCCATATCTTTTCCTTTTCAAAGCTGCTGGAAAAGTTCTTTTTAATTCTGGTATTTTTCGATATGAGCTGCGGACTTATTGTTATGCTCTCCTCCTGCGGAGAAATATCAACAAGCCTTTTTGGAACGCCCAAGATTATAGGCTCCGTTGCTCTTGCCGCCCTGTGCTTTATTGTCTTTATTTTTGATATAAAGGGAGTCGCCGCAATTAATATTATCCTGGTTCCCGTAATAATTATAATAATAACCATTACGGCAGTAAATTCAATACTTTCACAAATCTACTCCCCCGCGTTTTTTCTCACTGACTTTTTTATGGGCTCGGACAGGAATGTGGTTCTGCTCAGTATTTGTTACGTGAGCTATAACACCCTTACCGCCGCCTCTGTTTTATCGCCCATTTCCAAAACCCTGAAATCAAGGCGCACCGCCCTCATAGCCTCCTCAATAGCGGGAGCTATAATCGGTCTGCTTATTTTCTTGGTCTGGTTCGCCGTTGGTTCAAGCTTCGGCAAGGTTTGGTACGAGAGCTTTCCCCTTCAAAAGCTGGCGGGAAGCATAAACAAAAACTTTGAAAATATTTACTCCGTCTGTCTCATAATGTCAATACTGACAACAGCAATTTCCGAGGGATACGGTATACTTTCATACTTTAAGGTCAATACTTTATTAAAGCGAATAATCGCCTCTGTCTTGATGTTTGCCTTAATGCTGCCCTTTTCGACTATAGACTTTGCCTATCTGGTAAAGCACCTGTATTTCATTATGGGAACTCTCGGTATGCTCTGGATGGTAGTTATATTCATAGACTACCTGAAAGAATTAAGGCATTGAAAAGTTACACACATTTTAAATATTTGTAAACTGTGTGTAACTTGTGAGTAACATAACTCTTGTTAATAAGCGGTAAATAATGTTAATATTAAAAACAAGTTACAAACATCTTATAAACCTGTTAAAATTAAGTTACACCAATGTTTACAAAGGTTATCTACATTTTCCACCGTACCAACAACATCATCTGCAAGATAATATAATATATTTATTTTTATTTATATAAAGGCTTTGCCTTTAAGATTAATGCCTAGCCCGGTTCCGCCCGCCAGACCCGGGCGGTATCGGTTTTCCCCTTCGGGGAAACCGATTGGGGCTCACGCCCCAAACCCCTAAAAAATTATAAATTAAAAAATTCAATTGTCTTTTAAATGAATTCATTATTTATAGTCCGCCCTGTGCGTTTGGGGAGGAGTGCGGCAAACGCAACAGGGCGGGCGAATAGCTTCAAAGGCAAAGCCTTTATCAATATTATATATCTATGAACAAGAGAAATTTTAAAAGGGACAAACAACTTGTCCCTTTTAACTAATTCCCTATAAAACCGTCTATTATTTGTTGCTCCGCCTGCTCCTCGGTAAGTCCCAGAGTTCTGAGCTTTAAGATTTGCTCTCCCGCAATTTTTCCTATTGCGGCTTCATGGATAAGCTCGCTGTCGCAGTTATTGGCGGTAAGCTGAGGGGAAGCGGTAACAATTCCGTTGTCCACCAGTATGGCGTCACACTCTGTATGCCCCTTTGAAATATTGTTGCCTATAATGTTTGAAACATAGCTCTGCTTTGAATTTCCCTTTGCAACAGAGCGGGAAACAACATCCGCAGCGGAATTTTCACCGTTCAGTTCCACAACAAAATCCGTGTCGGCAATTTCGTCTCCGTCTGTCATTATTTTTTCTCTGATAATAAGCTTTGCATCCTTGTCCAGCTTTGCCGAGGTTTTTCTGGTGCTCTTGTCAACGCCGCTGAGCTGAATCGTGTCCATAGTCAGGGAAGAACCGGGTCCCAACTCGCACTCTGTAACAGGGTCGATTATTTTCTTGCCTGTTCCCTTGCCTGTTCCGATATGCTTTTCCTTATATAAAACCTTGGAATTATCCCCCAGAATAAACCTGTGAATACCGTTATGAGCGGACTCCTCCTCACCGTCTGAATGAACGCCGCAGCCTGCCACTATGGTAATATCGCAGTTTTTGCCTATATAAAAATCGTTGTACACCAGGTCATGAATATCGCTTTTGGTTACGCAGGCGGGAATGTACACCGTCTCGCCCACAGTGTTTTCCTTAACATGAATAACAAGTCCAGGAGCGTCCTCTTTTGACTCAATCTTTATATTTTCGCTTGACTGTCTGCCGGCACACTGGCCGTTTTCGCGTATGTTATAAGCTCCTTTAAATTCTCCGGTAAACTCCGAAACTATTTTAAGAAGTCGGTCTGTTATTTTTTCCATTATTTGATTTCCTCCTTTCCGTCGGGACAGCGCTGCCCGTACTCATCTTCAAGCAGAATAGGCATTATTTCTTCTTTTTTACCGCTGGCACGGACTGTTCCGTCGGCAATAACCACTATTTCATCGGCGATTTCCAAAATTCGCTCCTGATGAGAAATAATTATTTGAGTGCTGTTATTTTTATTTTTGAGCTCCTCAAAAACGTTAATAAGACCGGTAAAGCTCCAAAGGTCTATTCCCGCCTCGGGCTCGTCAAATATTGTAAGCTTGGTGTTCCTGCCCAAAACGCTGGCAATCTCTATTCTCTTTATCTCGCCGCCTGACAGAGATGAGTCTATTTCACGGTTAATGTAGTCGTATGTGCAAAGACCCACCTTTCCTAAAAGGTCGCACATTTTTTCAACAGAGAGCTCCTGGCCGCAAGCAAGCTCCAACAGCTTTTTAACGGTTATTCCCTTAAAGCGAACGGGCTGCTGCAGAGCGTAACTTATTCCCGCCTGTGCCCTCTCCGTTATGTCGCAGTCGGTTATGTCATTTCCGTCAAAAATAATTCTTCCGGAGGTTGGTTTCTCTATACCTGCTATTATTTTGGCAAGGGTGGTCTTTCCTCCCCCGTTGGGGCCTGTTATAACAACAAGCTTCCCCTCGGGAATATTTAAGTCAATGTTTTTTATAATTTGGGTTCCGTTTTCCAGAGTCCATTTTATATTTTTAAGTTCCAGCATTGTTTCACCTCTAAATCTATTTGTGTCCTTAGATTATAGCATATAATCATTAATATGTAAAGATTTTACATGTTTTATTCCTTAGATAATTTTAATTTATATTTTGGGGATTCCGATAAGAAGTTCTGATAAAATATATGTAATGAATTAAAGATGTAATTTCTAAATTTCGTATTACTGTGTAACATTTAAAACTTTATTATTTTACCTGTCTATTTTGATAAAGACTTTGTCTTTGAAAGCATTGCCGAGCCCATATTCCGCCATACCAAGCCGCGGCGGAAATGTTGCCAAAGTCTTTATATAAATTTATGCAAATAAAATGCGGCAAGCCATAAAGGCTTGCCGCGACGTGGTTGCGGGGGCCGGATTTGAACCAACGACCTTCGGGTTATGAGCCCGACGAGCTACCAGACTGCTCCACCCCGCGATATATTAAATTGTGGTGCCGGAGACCGGAATCGAACCGGTACGGGAAATTAATCCCACGGGATTTTAAGTCCCGGGCGTCTGCCAGTTCCGCCACTCCGGCGTGCGCTCCTCACATAGCTTACTTATTATACCACTATAAAAAACAGTTGTCAAGTATTTTTTAAAATAAATTGCAATATAATTTTTTTTGTGTTATAATCTATGGAAGCGGAGCGTAGTTCCGATTTAAATTAACTTTAATATATTATGACCGTTTGGAGGAATTTTATGAATTTATCCGGCAAAACTGATTTATTATCCCTGCTCAACAGATTTAATTTTAATTTTTCAAAGAGTTTGGGGCAGAATTTTCTTATAGACGGGAATATACTGGATAAGATAGTTGAGGGTTCGGAAATTGACGACAGTTCAAATGTACTTGAAATAGGTCCCGGTGCAGGAACCCTTACCCGTGAGCTGTGCAAAAGGGCGAAGAGTGTTGTTGCCGTGGAGGTTGACAAAAGTCTTGTTCCCATACTTGAATTTGTTATGAGTGACTTTGATAACTTTACATTAATAAATCAGGATATAATGAAAACAGACCTAAAAGAGCTGACGGAAAAGTATTTCGGCGGCGAAAAATTTTCTGTTGTGGCAAATCTGCCTTACTATATAACAACCCCTATTATAATGAACTTTTTTGAAAATGAGTTTAAGGTGTCCTCCATGACACTTATGATTCAAAAGGAGGTAGCTTCACGTATTACGGCGGAGCCCGGCTCAAAGGATTACGGAGCTCTTACCGTTGCGGTGAACTACTATTCAAAACCGAGTGTTGTATGCACCGCCCCGCCTCACTGCTTTGTGCCCCAGCCAAAGGTGACTTCAACGGTTATAAATCTTGATGTGTATGAGACGCCTCCATATGAAACAAGAGATAAGGAAAAGTTTTTTAAGATTGTAAAGTCTGTATTTTCTCAAAGAAGAAAGACCCTTGTAAATTCGGTTATGAACAGTCCTTATATTAAGGCGGACAAGGAAAATGTTTTGGACTGTCTTATTAAAATGGGCTTAGATAAAAAAATACGCGGTGAAAAGTTAAATGTTAATCAATTAGTTGAATTATCGAATATTTTAGAAATAAAGTAGGAGTTTTATTTATGAAAAAGTTTGTATTAGCAAGTAAGAATAAGCACAAGGCTCAGGAAATAAAAGAGATATTGGGCAGCGAATATGAAATTGTAACAATGGATGAGGCGGGAATAGGAGACCTTGAAATCATTGAGGACGGAGCTACCTTTGAAGAAAACGCGGCAAAAAAGGCGGCACAGGTATATAATGCGGTTAAGCTTCCGACTATTGCCGATGACAGCGGTCTTTGCGTGGATTATCTAAACGGTGCGCCGGGGATTTATACAGCCAGATTTGCCGGAGAAAATGCCGCAGACGAGGATAATATTAATAAGCTATTATCTGAGCTTGACGGAATTGAGCATGAAAAAAGAACCGCTAAATTTGTATGCGTAATCGCTTTTATTGATGGAAAGACCGATAAGCCGCAATTTTTCCGCGGGGAGTGCTGCGGCTATATATGGAAAGAGAAATGGGGAGAGGACGGCTTTGGATATGACCCTGTTTTTTACTATCCTGAATTTGAAACCACATTTGCAATGCTTTCCCCCGAACAAAAAAATAGTGTCAGTCATAGATTTAGAGCTCTTAAAAGTTTTGCAGATAACCTAAAGTAAAAATTTGCAGCCTAGCCCGGTTCCGCCCTGTGCGTTTGGGGAGGAGTGCGGCAAACGCAACAGGGCGGGCGACCGACTCACCGATGTGAGAATATAAATTAAAAGGGAATATGATTTAAATAAAATTTTAAATCCACTGTATTTGAATATAAAATTTAATATTTATGTGATGACTTTATTGACTGAGCATAACAGAGTAATCAAATAGAAAAAAGCTTTTTTTAAAATATGCTTAAATTTATAGAAGCATTTTAAGGCGAACCGCATGTTTTATTGTGGTTCGCCTTAAAAAATGTTTCATATGAAACATTTTTAGACAATCTTTTTGTTATAAAGGTATTGAAAAATAAAGCAGATGTGGTATAATATTAATAGCGAAAAAAGGATGGTACATAAATATGGGAAAAGTTATAGCTATAGCTAATCAAAAGGGCGGCGTCGGAAAGACTACAACTGCCATTAATTTGAGTGCATGTCTGGGAGAAAAAAATAAAAAGGTTTTGCTAATCGACACAGACCCTCAGGCAAACGCAACCGGAGGAATCGGAATTAATAAGAAAAACGTTGAGTATACAAGCTACGATTTTATTGTAAACGACACGCCTATTGAGGACGCAGTTATTAAAACCGAATATAAAAATCTTTATATCTGTGCAGGCGATATGAACCTTGCGGGTGCGGATTTGGATTTAAAGGATGAAGACAGACGGGAATACAAGCTGAAAGAAGCAATCAGCAGTATTAAGGATGACTATGATTTTATTATTATAGACTGTCCTCCCTCGCTGGGTCTTATAACTCTTAACGCTTTTTCTGCTTGCGACAGCGTGATTATGCCTATCCAGTGCGAATACTATGCCTTGGAGGGTTTGTCTCAGCTTACAAAAACTATAAAGAGCGTTAAAAAGCTGTTTAATAAAAATTTGATGATAGAGGGCGTTCTCTTGACTATGTTTGACGCGAGAACAAATCTGTCCGTTCAGGTGGTGGAGGAGGTAAGAAAGTACTTTTCTTCCACCGTCTTTAAAACCGTAATTCCCAGAAATGTACGCCTGTCCGAGGCTCCCAGCTACGGAATGCCTATAATAGCTTACGATAAAAATTCAAAGGGAGCCGAGAGCTATAAAAAGCTGGCTGCCGAAATAATTAAAAATAACAAATAATAATAAATAATAATTGTTTAACGTGAAACATTTTTGTATGTGAGGAAGTGAATAAATGGCTGCTAAAGGAAAAAAAGGCTTGGGCAGAGGCTTAAGCGCCCTGTTTGTTGAAAACAGCGACGCAGAAAGTGAAAAGGATTTTGATTTTCTTGCAGACTTAGAAAATGATATAACAGAAGAAGAAAAATCCAACGCTAAAATGATTAAGCTGCGGGATATTGAGCCTAATAAGAACCAGCCCAGAAAAAATTTTGATAAGGAAAAGCTTGAAATTCTAAGCAAATCAATTGAAAAGCACGGCGTTGTTCAGCCTATTTTGGTAAAGGATAATAATAACGGAACATTTTTGATTATAGCCGGAGAAAGACGGTGGAGAGCGGCAAAAATGGCGGGTCTAAAGGAAATACCCTGCATTGTTCGGGATATGGACGAGGCCGCTGTTATGGAAATCGCTTTAATTGAAAATCTTCAGAGAGAGGATTTAAACCCAATAGAGGAAGCAGAGGGCTATAAAAACCTCATGGTTTCTTGCAACCTAACTCAAGAGGAGGTTGCCGAGCGGGTGGGCAAAAGCCGCAGCGCAGTGGCGAACTCTCTAAGGCTTAACAATCTTACCGATGAGGTTAAAGAAATGCTTATCAGCGGAGAAATCTCCCAGGGGCACGGCAGAGCACTGCTTGCTGTTACCGATAAAGAAAGGCAGATAGAGACGGCAAAGCTGGTTATTGAAAAGGGTCTCAACGTGCGGCAGGTTGAAAAGTTGGTCTCGGAACTGTCAAAGGGTGGAAATAAGCCTCAGCCTCCAAAGGAGTCCGGAATGATGAAAAAGTATTTTTCAGATATTGAAAACACTCTTGAATCCCGCTTCGGAACCAAGGTTAAAATCAGCGACGGCGCAAACAAGGGCAAAATCATAATTGAGTATTATTCCAAGGATGATTTGGAAAGAATATTATTTGAATTAAAAAGGTAATAGTATACTAAATTTAGTTTATAAGTTTAAAATAGGTGCCTTTAAAATTAGGTCTAATTTATTGAAAATATTGAGTAGGTATATTCTAATATTAAAAAGATATAAAATTGATTTTAGATCTAATTTTTTGAGTTTTAAGTATGTATTAAAAAAATTACAAAATTGAAGGTGTTAAATTGAGTAAAGATAATAATAACGGAGCTCAGCAGAGCGGCAAAAAGCAGAGCAATATTTTAAATTACGCTGTTGTAATGATTATCTGTGTTATAATAATTATTATAGTTGCCGCCATGGCAGACGACCGTGAGGATCAGATTGATGACAGAATAATTGAGACAGAACGGGCAAATGAAAATATTCAAAAGGAGATAGTTTCTCTCAAGGATGAGAACTATAAGCTCTCAAAGCAGGTTGAAGAAAATCAGGCTGTGATTTCTCAAAATGAGAGCTATATGGAGGTTTTAAATAAGCTCACAGAGGCGTGGAACTATATTAGTGCAGGCGACCTCCAAAACGGTACGCTGCTCCTTAGTTCCATTGACGTTAATACGCTTGACGAAAAGCAGCTGGGATATTTCAGCGCCTTGTGCAAGCTGGCAAATTACGAGCCGGCTCAATAACATTAAGATAAATTTTATGGAGGGTTTAAGATGTTAGATATTAAGTTAATCAGAACAGAAACGGAAAAGGTAAAGAAAGCCTTGTCCAGAAGAAAAGAAGAGGTGGATATTGACGGGCTTTTGGAGCTTGACAATAAGAGACGTGAGCTGTTGTTTGACGTGGAACAGAAAAAGGCGCGTCAAAACACGGTTTCAAAGGAAATTCCCAAGTATAAGAAAGAGGGAAAGGACACAACCGAGATATTCGCTGAGATGAAAGAGCTGTCCGACAGCATAAAAGTCGCCGATGAAAAGGTGAGGGAGCTTGACGGGCAAATACAGAATATAATGTATACTATTCCCAATATCCCCAACGAGACTGTTCCCGACGGCGATACGGACGAGGATAACGTAGAAATCAGAAAGTTTATGGAGCCCACAAAGTTTGATTTTGAGCCTAAGGCACACTGGGACATCGGCAAGGATTTAGGCATTTTAGACCCGGAAACGGCGGCAAAGATAACAGGGGCAAGATTTCACGTTTACAAAAAGAGCGGAGCAAGGTTAGAGAGAGCTATAATGAACTACTTCCTTGATACGCACACAAGCCGCGGCTATGAGGAAGTATTCCCTCCCTTTATGGTGCACAGGAACAGTATGCTGGGCACAGGTCAGCTGCCTAAGTTTGAGGAGGACGCCTTTAAGGTTGCGGGAACGGATTACTTTTTGGTTCCTACAGCAGAAGTTCCTGTTACCAATATGTACAGAGATGAAATTCTAAACGGCGACGACCTGCCTTTAAGCTACTGCGCATATACCGCTTGCTTCAGAGCCGAAGCGGGAAGCGCAGGCCGCGACACAAGAGGTTTAATAAGACAGCACCAGTTTAATAAGGTTGAGCTGGTAAAGTTCGCAAAGCCGGAGGAGTCCTATGAGGAGCTGGAAAAGCTCACAGCGGAAGCTGAGTTTGTGCTCAAGGGATTAAACCTGCCTTACAGAGTTGTCAAGATTTGTATAGGAGATTTGGGATTTACCGCCGCAATGAAGTATGACATAGAGGTGTGGATGCCAAGCTACAACAGATATGTTGAGATTTCCTCATGTTCAAACTTTGAGGATTTCCAGGCGCGGAGGGCTAATATTAAATATAAAAACTCTCCCAAGGAAAAGGCACAGTTTGTTCACACATTGAACGGCAGCGGTGTTGCTATAGGAAGAACCACGGCGGCAATACTTGAAAATTATCAAAATGCCGACGGTTCAGTTACAATCCCCGAGGTTCTGCGTCCATATATGGGCGGCGAAGAGGTTATTAAGCCGGACTAATTTATTCGCCCACCCAATTGCGCTCTGTCGGCAACAACTTAGGAACGTTATTGACATTGCATACTTTGTGCAAATCGGAATAATATGAGCCGACCCACTTCAAAGAAGTGGGGTCAC
>JABLTO010127554.1_pt1 | contig 13607 bp, 10 predicted proteins | sample 7160091 | NCBI WGS metagenome assembly JABLTO01 (sample SAMN14651225, study PRJNA627086) | human gut metagenome | isolation source: feces | host: Homo sapiens
AAATGTGAAAAAATGTAAATAGGCGAAACTACCCCCTACATTTATTCAATTGCAACGAACTCCGCAACCGCCGAGGAATCCGCCGCCTCCTGCGAGGAGCTTTCCGCTCAGTCAAGACTGCTTCAGGAGCAGGTCGGCAAGCTCAGGGTTTAAGCGAATATCAAATAAACCGAAAATCCCCCGGATCGCCTCCGGGGGATTATTGTATTATCAGGGTGTCAGGAAGCCGTCGTATTCTGGATTTCCGCACTTTGGAACCGCGCCGAAAACGAGAAGTATTGCAGCACAAATAGCAGGCTGAACGCCTGCCGATAAGGCGCGCGCCATTAAATCAGTCCGCGAAGCGGACACCATAATTCCGAATTCCGCATTCCGAATTCCGAATTAAATTTTAGTGCTGCTCTGCGTCCGCTGTTTTGCGCTTCTCGCCGAGGGGGTAAACCGCGTTTCCGTCCTCGTCGTAAACGGGGTTGAATTCGCCCGTGATGTAAGCCGAAATGATATTGCAGGCTACGTGACGGCTGTACTCGCTGTTTTCCATGCACACTCCGAACGCTATCTCAGGGTTGTCGGCGGGATAAAATCCCACGATGGTGGAGTTGAACTTCGTCATTGCGATGACCTCCGGCGTGCCTGTTTTCGTGCAGACGTTCTCCTTGCCGATACCCTTGAAGTCGTAGATGTTGTACCAGCCGCCCTCCATCAGGAAGTTCGCGTTTTCACTTACGCGCTTCATTCCGGCGTGCACCTCCGCAAATACGTCCTCCATGCCCTCGGAGAAATCCGCCATCACCTCTGGCTTTATCTCCTCGATGAGCTTGGTGTAGTCGTAGTTGTAGACAGCCTTCACGATGTGCGGGCGGTACCTTACGCCCTTGTTCGCGATGGTCATTGCCTGGGTCGCCAGGTGCAGCGGAGTCAGCAGGGTCTCCGACTGACCGATACCCGCCTGGATCGTATCCGACGCGTTCCACTCGATCCCGAGCTTGTCGAACAGCTCCGGGGAGGTCATTCTGCCGGTGGACATCGGCAGCTCAAAGCCGAGGTCGGTGCCTACGCCGAATTTATTCGCCCAGTACGCCAGCCGGTCGATACCCATGCGGCGCGCGGTCTCGTAGAAGAAAATGTTGCAGGAGTGCTTAAGTCCGAACTGCACAGTGATGGAGCCGTGAACTCCGGTACAGCCCGGGGTGTAGCTCGGCGCGTAGTACATATACCGCCCCGTGCAGTTGATAGTGCTGGAGGCGTCGATAACACCCTCCGCAAGACCCGCCGTCGCGGTGATGGTCTTGAATGTGGAGCCGGGACGGTACTCGCCGTTTATCGCGCGGTTCAGCAGCGGGGAGTTCTCAGCGTTCAGAACGGACGCGTAGTCCTCGACGAGCTGGTTTATATCGTAGCTCGGGAGCGTCGCCATCGCCAGCACTGAGCCGTCCCTGACGTCCAGCACGACTGCGGAGCCTACCTCGGTATCCTTGCCTCGGAGGTTCGCGTCCATCGCCGTGGTGTAGTACGGGGAGTGCAGGAAATCCATGTGGTACTGCACTATCCGCTCCACCATGTTCTGGAAGTTCGAGTCTATCGTCAGCATTACGGACTTCCCCGCCTGCGGCTCCTTGGTTATCTCGTCGGAGATCATCATGCCGTCGGAGTTACGCGTTATCTCGCGGGTGCCGCGCTCGCCGCGCAGCGTGGATTCCAGCGCAAGCTCGATACCCGATGTGCCGATGATGTCGTCCAGCTTGTAGCCGGCGCTCTTCAGCTCGGCGTACTTATCCGCTGATATCGCCCCGACCGTTCCCCTGATATGCGGCGCGGTGGTGCCGTCGAGATAGACGCGGTTCCAGCCCTCGGAGATCTCCATGCCGGGCATGAGCGCGGAAAGCTCCTTCAGCTCCAGCACCGTGTCGCTGGATATCCCGGAGGCAAGCTCGTATGGATTGTTGTTGTTGAACCCCTTCAGCTCCATCTCGTAGCGGACTCCCGCGATGCAGCGTCGCATCGGCTCCTCGTACTGGTCGGATATCTTGTAGTTCTCGTAGAGAGCGTTCATGCAGTTCTCTACCGTGGCGTAAACGCCCAGCTTCATGCGGGATTTCAGCGAATCCACGGCGTTGTCGCGGTCCTTTTCGAACTGGTAGGGCTGCGTTCTGGTAATGGGCAGGGTTTCGTTCCACTCGTCGCCGTGCTTCATCAGTATGGTAAGAATGCGGTAGATGACCTCGTTTTCCGTTCCGCTTTCCAGCGAGGCTTTCTGGAGCTTCACGCTGCAGTTCAGCTCGTTGGTGTTGAGTATTTTTCCGGTGCTGTCGGCTATCTTTCCGCGCGCCGCCTCGATGTCCTGGGTCGCGGTGTGAGTGCTCTGGGTCATAGCGAGGTACTTGCTTCCGTCGGCTATCTGTATTTCAAGAAGCCGCAGTCCGCACAGGAACGCCGCGCCTATCACTATTGCCGCAAGCACGGCAGACCTCAGCAGGTTCTGAAATTTTGACATTTATTCCTCCAGTTATGCGTTGGGACTGGGCGGTTTATTCCTCGGCGCCCTTGGTTATCTCTTCCTCCGCTGCGGCGTTTCCGGCGGCCTCCTCCAGGCGGCGCTCCTCCTTCGGGCGGAGCCTGTTGGATATGAGCCGCACCAGAAAATACACCGGCACCGAGAACGCGACAGCCCAGGCGTAGGCGGGCAGCAGCGAATGCAGGAACGATATCCCGGAGTATTCGCGCTCCCACACCCAGTGCAGGAACAGGAAGTCCAGCCCGCACATAATGACGCACACGGCGGTGTTCATCACAAGGTGGGAGAGCCAGTTCGATTTCAGCCAGAACCTCGACAGCAGCGAGATGAGCGGGCAGGATATCAGCAGCCACATCGACGAGAACCCAAGCAGCGTACCGCTCGCCATATCCAGCATCAGCCCGCAGAAAACGCCGAACACTCCGGCGGCGAGTTCGCCCTCGAACATGGCAACGGCGGTGGCAAGCGGGATAAGCAGCAGCGGACACCACCCGCGTATAAGCGGAGCGACCTCCCACAGGTAGAACATCAGCAGCACGGCTGAATAGAGGAACCATCGGAAAAAGCAGCGCAGCCGTGCTTTCCGGGAGCGCGCCCGGAATCCCACCTTGCTTTTTGAGATATATTTTGCCATATGAATTATCCTTAAATCCGGAGAAACGGCGCAGTTAAGCTGCACCGTTCTTAATTATTGTGCGATATCGCCGAACGAAAGCCCCTTGCCGTCGAAATCCACGACCGCGTAGACGGTGGTGATAGCGAAGCAGTCCTCTGCCGGCTCTATCAGGGCGTGCTTGGAAAGCCCGTTGGGGTCGTCGTAGACCTCCTTTACCGTGCCGACGATGATACCCTCAGGGAACAATCCGCTCTGACCGGCGGTGACTATCACGTCCCCCGGCTCAACGTCCGCGTCCTTGAGTATCTGGCTCATGAGGCACAGCCCCTGTTCGGCGGTGGAGGTGGAATTCTCAATAACTCCGGTCGCCTTGGTCCGCATAGTGTATACCCCGACGTTCACCTGCGGGGAGAGTATCGTAGACACCTTCGCGTAATTCGGCGCGATGTCTGTTACCCTGCCGATGAGACCCACGGAGGTTATCACCGGGTCGTTGAGTGATAACCCGGTGCTGCTTCCCTGGTTTATCGTGAATCCGCCGTACATGTCGTTGGCGTTGCGGGCGATTATGCCGCACGGCTCAGAGAAAACGAAGTCCTTGTGCTCCTTGCTGAGCTGAAGCATTTCCCGGAGCTGCTCGTTTTCCTTCTGGAGCGCCTCGTAGTCCGCGGAGCGCTCGTACATCTGCGTGACAAGCTCGCGCAGCTCGTCGTTCTGCGCCTTGTAGGTATCGGCGTTGACCCACTTGTCGATGAATCCGTTAACTCCGTTTGAAATGGCGTTCGCCGCGGTGACGAACGGGTATGTTACCGTGCTGATGACCTGCTCGGGCAGTGTCTGGGTGCCCGCGGCGACGGCAACGTAGGTCATAAGTCCCAGCAGCAGCGCCGCGATACAGAGTATGATTTTGAATTTGACGCTGTGGAAGAATTCTCTCATAGATGTTGTTCAGTTCATTTCTTCCGGCGCAGCCGGACGCAGTTTATCAGTAGATGTTCTCGTCCTCGCTGAGAACGTCCTCGAGCTTATCGATGTTCTCAAGTACCTTGCCGGTGCCGTCAGCAACGCAGTCGAGGGGGCGCTCCGCGATCTTGACGGGCATGCCGGTCTCCTCGTGGATAAGCTGATCGAGCCCTCTCAGCAGCGCGCCGCCGCCAGCCAGCATTATGCCGGACTCGATGATATCGGCCGCAAGCTCAGGGGGAGTCTTTTCAAGGGTGGTCTTGATGGCGTCGATAACGTGGGAGAGCGGCTCGGAAATAGCCTCGCGGATCTCCTCGCTGGTAACTGTGATGTTCTCGGGCAGACCGTTGAGCAGGTTGCGGCCCTTGATGTCCATTACCGGCTCGGTGTCGCCGGTCTTGTATGCGGAGCCTATGCCCATCTTGATGTTCTCGGCGGTCCTCTCGCCGATGAGCAGGTTGTACTTCTTCTTGATGTAGTTGATTATCGCGGAATCGAACTCATCGCCGGCTACCCTTACGGAACGCGCGGTAACGATGCCGCCCAGGGAGATTATGGCGACCTCGCTGGTGCCGCCGCCGATATCCACGATCATGCTGCCGACAGGCTCGGCAACCGGGAGACCCGCGCCGATAGCGGCAGCCATAGGCTCCTCGATGATGGAAACGCGCTTTGCGCCCGCGTTCTGAGCCGCTTCCTTAACGGCGCGGCGCTCTACCTCGGTAACTCCGGACGGAATGCAGATGATGACGCGCGCCTTGCCCCTGCCGCGCAGAGCCTTCTTGATGAACTGCTCCAGCATGCTGGATGTCATGTCGAAGTCGGCGATAACGCCGTCCTTGAGCGGACGTACAGCCACGATGGAGCCGGGGGTGCGTCCGATGACGTCCTTGGCTTCCTGACCTACGTAGCGCACGCACTGGAGCTTCTTGTCCACTGCAACCACCGAAGGCTCGCGGATAATGATACCCTTGCCCCTCATATATACAAGCGTGTTCGCCGTTCCTAAGTCGATACCGATGTCCTTGGTCATTCCAAACATTGTGCTTCCTCCGTTATATTCTGTGATATTTTACAGTATGCGGTCATTTCCTCGCACATACCCCTTATACATAATTGTACAATTATAATTATAGCATTATTGTGCTCTGTACGCAATGCATTATTAGCATAAAATTTCGGCTTTCTCGGACTTTTTTTTGGCTATTTTTCGGTATTTTTCCCAGGCGCTGAATTTATAGACCCGTAGGGAGATTATTTTTGAAAAAGCACTTGCAATAACTGATATTTTAAGATATAATATTAATATACAGACCATTCCAGACTTTTTCTGACTTTATAGATCACATCAATGAAAGGAAAACCGCCGACATGCTCAACGAAAAAGTGACCGTTACAATATGCGGAAAAGCGTATAATCTCCGCACGGACAATGCTTCCTCCCTGATACGCCAGGGTGAGGAAGCCGACCGCCGCATTACTGAATACTGCCGTGAAATGTCGCTCTCAAAGGACGACGCATGCGTTTTAACCGTGCTGGATCTCCTGGGGGATCTCGACTCCGCGAACGCCCAGCGGGATTCCTACGCGAAGAAGAACGCCGCGCTGGTCAGCACCGCGGAGAAGGGCGCGAAGGCTCTTGAGGAAAACAAGCAGCTCGCCTCCGAAAACGAGCTGCTCGCAAAGGACAGCGCCGCCCTCGCGGAGCTACGCCGGGAACACACCGAGCTTGAAGGCAAAAACGCCCAGCTCACCGAAACGCTCAGCGAAGCCAACGAGCGCGCCGAGCAGAACGCCAGCGCAAAGGCGGAGCTTGAAAAGTCCCAGCAGACCGTGAAGTCCCTCGAGGAGAAAAACGCGCAGCTCACCGGCTCGCTGAAGTCCGCCGAGGAGAAGTCCGAAGCGCAGAAGAAGGACATCGCGGAACTTGAGCGGCAGAACTCCGACCTGAAAAAGCAGGCGGCGAAGCTGGTGACAGTCACCGATGAGAACAAGAAGCTCACCGAAAGACTGGACAAGGCTGCGAACACCGAGGAAGCGCTCCGCCGCAGCGAAGATCGCGTGTCCTACCTTGAGAAGGAATGCGGAAAACTCGACGCGGCAAACGCGGAACTTAACACGCTGAAAAAGTCCCTCGCAGACGAGCAGGGCAAAACCTCCGACCTTGAGAAGAAACTCGCCGCCGCCGAAAAGAGCGCTGCGGAGCTTTCCGAAGCGAAACAGTCCCTCGCCGCTGAAAAGGGCAGGAATTCCGACCTGGAGAAGAAACTCGCCGCCGCCGAAAAGAGCGCCGCGGAGCTTTCCGAAGCGAAGCAGTCCCTCGCCGCTGAAAAGGGCAGGAACTCCGACCTGGAGAAGAAACTCGCCGCCGCTGAAAAGGGCTCCGAGGAGCTTTCCGGCGTGAAGAAGGCTCTTGAAGCCGAACAGGGCAAAACCGCCGACCTTGAGCGCCGCCTGGACGCCTCCCGCAAGGCGGCAGACGACGCGCAGAACAGCGTATCCGTGCTTGAAAAGGACATCGCCGCGCTCAAGTCCGAAAACGAGGAGCTTTCCGCGCTGCGCGAGAAGGCGGGAATGTACGAGGAGCTCACCGTGAAATTCTCGCAGATCGAAAACGAGAACGCGGCTCTCAGGGCGGGCGCAGGCTCCGACGCCTCCGAAGGCGCCGCCCCCGCGCAGATGGAGGAGCTGAAGAAACAGCTCTCCGACGCGCTCGCCGAGGTCAAGGAGCTGAGAAAGATAAACGCTTCCCTTAACCGGCAGCTTAACGAAATGCTTGAGGACGGTCAGCTTACATTATGAGTGAAATTCTTGCACCCCTCGGGGGTCTTTCAGATCTGCCAGCGGCGCTGAACACCGGCGCCGACGCGGTATATCTTGGTTTATCGGAATTTTCGGCACGCAAAAATGCCGAAAATTTTTCTGTTGAGGAGCTTAAAACAGCCTGCACTGAATGCCACAAGCGCGGGGTGAAAGTCTACGCCGCGCTGAACACGCTGGTGTACGACAGCGAGACCGAAAAATTCGCGGAGTGCGTGAAAAGCGCTGCGGAATGCGGCGTGGACGGGATTATAATCCAGGATCTCGGCGCGGCTGAGATCGCAAAGCGGGTCTGCCCGAAGCTTCCGCGCCACGCCTCCACGCAGATGACGCTGAACAGCGCCGCCGGAGTCAACGCGGCTCAGCAGCTCGGATTCTGCCGGGCGGTCATCGGGCGGGAGCTGTCCTTCGAACAGATAAAGCGCATCGCTGAAAACACCGACATTGAACTAGAGGTTTTCGTGCACGGCGCGCTGTGCGTCTGTATCAGCGGACAGTGCTACATGAGCAGCATTTTCGGCGGGAGGAGCGGCAGCAGAGGTCTCTGCGCGCAGCCCTGCCGCCTGGATTTCACCTGCGGGGACAGGCACAGCGTGATTTCCCTGAAGGACAGCTCGCTCGTTCCGCACCTGCGGGAGCTTGACGACATCGGTATCGCCTCGCTGAAAATCGAGGGCAGAATGAAGCGCCCGGAGTACATCGCCTGCGCCGCCGACGCCTGCCGGAAGTCCATGGACGGCGGCAAATACGACTTTGAGCGGCTCTCTGGGATATTCTCAAGGGGCGGTCTGACCGACGGATATTTCACCGGCTCCATGCAGGGCATGCAGGGCACCCGCAGCCGCGAGGACGTCGAGAACTCCGCGAAGGCGCTCAACGGCATAAAGGCGCTCTACAAGGCGGAATTCCCGCGTATACGCGCGGATATCCGCACGATTCTGAAACCCGGAGAGCCTGCGTTCGCGGCCGCTTCCTGCGGGGATATTTCGGCGGCTGTGCAGGGCGAAGTCCCGCAGCCCGCGCTGAATGCTCCGCTGACCTCCGAGGGCGTTTGCAGCCGCATGTCGAAGCTCGGCGGAACGCAGTTCTACGCCGGGGAAGTCACCGCCGAGGTCGGCGAGGGGCTGAACCTCCCGGCGTCCGCGCTGAACTCCCTGCGCAGGGAGCTTGTGGAGCAGCTTTCAGCCGCAGTCCTCGCGAAGAACACCCCGGACTACAGCCTGCGTGAACTCACGCCGCCGCTTTTCGGGGAGCATCCGGCGGCTCCGCTGAAATGGCGCTGCGAGGTGTATTCCGCAGAGCAGCTCAGGCAGGCCCTGGAGCTTCCGTTTGAACTGATATACGCCCCCATGCGGCTTCTTGGTCTTTCCACGCCGGACAAGGACAGGATCGCGGTCATACCGCCGTTCGTGCTTTCCGACTGCGAGGACGAAGTTCGCGAAAGGCTCAGGGAACTCCGCGCGGCAGGCTTCACAAGGGGCATGGCGCAGACCCTCGGCCACGCGCTGCTCCTCCGTGAGGAAGGGTTCATGCTCCACGGCGGACACCGCATGAACATCATCAACAGCTACGCCGCGGGAGTGTGCGGAGACTTCGGCTTCGAGGATATCACGCTTTCTTTCGAGGGCACTGCGGCTCAGCTCGCAGAGATCCGCTCCCCGATACCACGCGGGGTCGTGGCATACGGAAGGCTCCCGCTGATGATAATGCGGCGATGTCCGGTCAGCGGCGGGAAGCCCTGCGGAAGGGTGCGCCTGTTCGACGACGGCGGAACTCCCTGCGGCGAGTGCATAGCCGACCGCCGGGGCAATAAAATGCCGGTGCTCTGCGGCGGGAACAGCGTCGAGATACTAAACCCCGACCTGCTCATAATGAGCGACCGCAGCTCCGCCCTGGAGCCGTTCGATTTCGCGGTGCTGAAATTCACCGACGAAAAGGAGCTGAAGCCCATTCTCGATATGTACCAGAATAACGGGAAGCCCTCCGGGCCGCTTACCCGCGGTCTGTACTTCCGGGGCGCCGAGTAATTCCGCTCCGGCTGAGGGACTTTATCCCAGGCGGGCAGGCGGTTTTGTCTGCCCGCCTGTTTTGCGGGAGCCGCGCTGAATTACACAATGAAGGGAGCCTGAACATGCAGTTCTACAGATTTGACGGCAGCCTGAAAAGCTCCGGTGATACCCCGCCGGAAAAATGGGAAAACGCCCTCGCGGTGCTGACCTCCCGGGAAGCCGAGGAGATACCTCTGCCTCCGGAGCTTGTCCCTCCGGAAATGCCGCCGATGGTGAACCAGACGCAGTTCTGCGTGCTGAAAATGCAGCAGAAGCGTATGACCGGCAGCATACATATCCCCGCGCGGCACCAGCGCAGGGCGATACGTTTCACGTTCGCCTGGTCGGGGGAAAACCTCCTGCTGCTGGACGACGGCGGATTCGTCAGCGGATTCATCGAGCGCATGACTGCGCTGGTTCCGAAATTCGCCGACGGCGCCAACGACTTCCTCGCAGAGCTGCTCATCGACCTTATCCAGGGCGACCCAGGGTATATACAGCACCTGGAATCCCGGCTGGACGAGCTGGAGAAGTCGGTGCTTGACGGCGAGACCTCAAAGTTCATCAGAAGAATGAGCGTAGTCAGGAAGGAACTGAACCGCAACAACCGCATGTACGCCCAGCTCAGCGAGTTCGCGGAATCCCTCCAGGAGGACGCCTCCGAGCTTTTCGACATAAGCAGCAGCAAGCGGCTCAGCTATTTCCTGCGCCGTGCGGAGCACCTCCGCTCCGAGACCCAGATGCTCCGGGAATACGCGACCCAGATATGCAGCGAGTACCAGGCGCAGGTCGACATCGTGCAGAACCGCGTCATGAAGCTGCTGACTATAGTTACCACGATATTCATGCCGCTGTCGCTCATCGCCGGGTGGTACGGCATGAACTTCTCAAACATGCCCGAGCTTCAATGGACCTACGGCTACCCCGCCGTGATAGGAGCCGCAGTGCTCATCGTCGCGGCGCTCATCATATGGTTCAGGCACAGGAAATGGCTGTGACCCGGGCTGTTTTATTTCGTGCCGGAGCACGCGATTTAAATTTTACATGTTCTCCATATGTGAATTATCATAAAAAGGGCATACTATAAAATGCGAAAAGCCCCGTTTTTTCGGCAAGGTGCTGAAATTCCACATTCAGTGAAAAAAACGGCGCAAAAATGTTGACATTGTGTCGAAATTATGATAAATTAATAACGTATATGGAAAATCATAATCATGCTCTGTTGGATTTTCTAATGTTGAAAGGTTGTTAAAAATGGCAAATTATGACGTTATAATCGTAGGCGCAGGCCCCGCCGGTATTTTTACCGCACTGGAAATGCTCCGCAAAGGCTCGAAGAAGAAAGTGCTCATCGTGGAGAAGGGCGTTTCCGTTGAGAAAAGAGCCTGTCCGAAGGCTAAGACGAAGGTCTGCATGAACTGCAAGCCCTACTGCCACATCACCACGGGATTCTCCGGCGCTGGCGCGTTCTCGGACGGCAAACTGTCGCTCTCCTGCGAAGTCGGCGGAAACCTCCCGGAGCTCATCGGCGAGGAGCTGGCTCAGGCCACGATCGACTACACCGACAAGATCTACCTTGAATTCGGCGCAGACCCACACGTAGAAGGCGTAAGCGACCCGGACAAGATCCGCGAGATACGCAAGAAGGCGATCAACGCCAATCTCAAGCTGGTTGACTGCCCTATCCGCCACCTCGGCACCGAAATGGCTCATCAGCTCTACCTGAGAATTGAAAAGCACCTGCTTGAACACGGCGTGGACATCATGTTCGAGACCCGCTGCGAGGACATCATCATTGAGGGCGACGTCTGCACCGGAGTTATAGTCACCGACAACAAGGGCAGCGACCGCCGCGAACTCAGGGCGGACAACATCGTCATAGCCACCGGCAGAAAGGGCGCGGACTGGCTCGAGCGCACCTGCGAAAGCCACAGCATAGCTCACCAGCCCGGAACCGTTGACATCGGCGTGCGCGTCGAGGTACGCAACGAGGTCATGGAGGAGGTCAACGCCGTTCTCTATGAGTCGAAGCTGATCGGCTACCCGCTGCGGTTCAAGAATAAGGTAAGGACATTCTGCCAGAATCCCGGCGGCTTCGTCAGCCAGGAGAACTACGACAACAATCTCGCGGTAGTTAACGGACACTCCTACAAGGATCTCAAGTCCAACAACACCAACCTCGCGATACTCTGCTCGCACAATTTCAGCGTTCCGTTCAACCAGCCGATAGAGTACGCGCAGAAGGTCGGCGAGCTGACTAACATGCTCGGAAACGGCCACATCATGGTTCAGCGCTACGGCGATATCCTCGACGGAAAGCGCACCTGGCCGAAGGAACTGTCGTTCTCAAACGTAAAGCCCACCCTTCCCGACGCCGTTGCCGGCGACATCACCGCCGCAATGCCCTACCGCACGATGACGAACATCATCAACTTCATCAAGGCGGTGGACTGCGTAGTACCAGGCTTCGCAAGCCGCGAGACCCTTCTGTACTCGCCGGAGCTGAAGTTCTACAGCAACCGCATAAAGATGGACGAGCATTTCAATACTAACATTCACGGACTGCACTGCCTGGGTGACTCCAGCGGCTGGACAAGAGGTCTTATGATGGCGTCCGTGATGGGCGTGCTCATGGGCAGAGAACTTATCTGAGAGGTAAAGAAAAATGCAGCTTCTTAAGGACAGAATCAGAAAAGACGGCGTTATCAAGGATGGAAACGTCCTCAAGGTGGACAGCTTCCTCAACCACCAGATGGACATTGCGCTCATCAACGAGATGGGCAAGGAATTCCGCAGGCGCTTCCCCGATGAGAGCATCAACAAGATACTCACCATCGAGGCCTCCGGCATAGGCATCGCGTGTATCACCGCGCAGTACTTCAACTGCCCCGTGGTTTTCGCCAAAAAAACACAGAGCATAAACATCGACGGCGAGGTGTACTCTACCAAGATAAAGAGCTTCACCCACGGCCGTACATACGACGTTATCGTGAAGAAGGCGTTCCTGTCCCCGGAGGATAATATCCTCATCATCGACGACTTCCTCGCAAACGGCTGCGCGCTGCTCGGGCTTATCGACATCGTAAAGCACGCCGGCGCAAAGATAGCCGGAGCCGGTATCGTCATCGAGAAGGGCTGCCAGAAGGGCGGCGAGCTCGTCCGCAGCCAGGGTATCCGCGTGGAGTCCCTCGCGATAATCGACGAAATGGATCCCGTGAAGGGCTGTAAGTTCCGGGACGACGACTGATTTCAACGGCATTCCGCCGAAGAAATAAAAGGCAGCACCGCGCAAAGACCATTTTTCTATTTTGAGCGTGTGTTGCCATAACAGAACGCGGTAAAACCGCAGACACACTAGGGAGGAACCAACCAATGAAGAAAAAGTTACTCGCCGCTTTCATGGCGGCAGCAATGCTGCTCACAGGCTGCTCCGGAAACACATCTTCCGGAAGCTCCGCAGCAAACGACGCTAGCAGCACAGCAGACAACGCAGCAAGCGTAAAGGCCGGATTCGTCTACATCGGCAAGATCGACGACGGCGGCTACACCCAGGCTCACGACCAGGGCAGACTCGCCATCGAGAAGATGGGCGTTGAGACCGCTTACGTTGAGGACGTAGCAGAGACCGTTTCCGACACCTGCGAAGCTATCCGCACCCTTATCGACGAGGGCTGCAACCTTATTTACACCAACTCCTTCGGCTTCATGGAAGGCACCGTTGAAATGGCTAAGGAGTACCCGAACGTTAAGTTCGCTCACTGCTCCGGCTACCAGAGAAGCGACAACCTTTCCACCTACTTCGGCAAGGTTTACCAGGCTCGTTACCTCGCAGGCATCGTTGCAGGCATGAAGACCGAGAAGAACTACATCGGCTACGTTGCTGCAAAGGGCATTCCTGAGGTTATCCGCGGTATCAACGCATTCACCCTCGGCGTACAGTCTGTAAACCCCGACGCTAAGGTCGAAGTCGTATTCACCGACACATGGTACGACCCCTCCGTTGAGAAGCAGGCAGCTCTGGAGCTTCTGAACAAGGGCGTTGACGTTATCGCACAGCACCAGGATACCACCGCTCCGCAGGTAGCTGCACAGGAGAAGGGCGCATACTGCATCGGCTACAACTTCCCGACCGCTGACGCCGCTCCCGACGCTTACCTGACCGCAGCTTGCTTCAACTGGGCAACCTTCTACACCGACGACTGCCAGAGAGCGCTCGACGGCACATGGACAAGCCGCGCTTACTGGGAAGGCCTCGCAGCTAACATGACTTACCTCGACGACCTCACCGCGCTCTGCGCAGAGGGAACTCAGGAGAAGGTAGACGCTGCAAGGGATTCCATCATCGACGGTTCCTTCGACCCGTTCACCGGTCCGCTCTACGATCAGAACGGCGAGCTCAAGGTAGAGGACGGCGTCAGAATGACCGACGACGAGATCTGGAACATGAACTGGTTCGTTCAGGGCGTTGTTGGCTCTATCCCCGCGTAAATCTAATTGAACATCGGCAGACGCAGGCTGCATAACACAGCCTGCCCTGCTTGTTTTCACGAGCGGTATGCCGTGGCGTACCGTTTGTGAAAGCAGACAGGATCAAAATTATCCGGCATGCAGCCCTCGAACACCTTCATTCCCGCGGACTCCTCCG
>JABLTO010144298.1_pt1 | contig 13607 bp, 6 predicted proteins | sample 7160091 | NCBI WGS metagenome assembly JABLTO01 (sample SAMN14651225, study PRJNA627086) | human gut metagenome | isolation source: feces | host: Homo sapiens
CCGGGCTGCTGCAGGCCGGGAACGCTGCGGCTTCTGCAAAGAGGCCGGGCCCGGGCTGCGGGCAAGGGTGCCGGTGAGCAGCGCCGCCTGCTCCCGCGCGGTTGGATGTGCATAAAACTGCGTCATGGTCAGGGCATATCCTTTATTGAAGTAACGGCTGAGCACATTGAGCGCCGCCAGCGAACTGCCGCCCTGCTCAAAGAAAGAACGGTCCGGCAGCAAATCGCCGCTGCCCAGCACCTGCTGCCAAATTTGCAGCAGCTCGTCCTCTCCGCCCAGATGCCGGTCCGGCTTTGTCCCAGCAGCATCCGCCGGGCCGCCTGACTGCAAAGGCCGGTCCGAAACCGGGGCCTCCTGCGCCGGGGCAAACGGCTGCTCCTGCGGGAAAGGCGGCTGTGCCGGGCTTTCTTCCGCTTTGGGGCCTGGTTTGGATTCTTTCCTGTCTTCTCCCGGCAGATCCTGCTGCTGTGCCAACTGCCGCAGAGCGGGCAGATCCAGCTTGCCGCTGGCCGTATAGGGCATCTGCGGCAGGCGCCGGTAAGAGGACGGAACCATATAAGAGGGCAGCTGCTCCTGCAGCCGCGCTTGGATCTGTTCTGCGGCGGGCGGATTTTCCCCGGTGCAGGTAAAAAACGCCAGCAGTTCGGCTGAGCCGTCCGCCTTTTTCAAGGGCAGCACCGCCGCCTCGGATATGGGCTCTATCTTTCCGATCGCTTCCCGGATCTCGTCCAGCTCTACCCGCTGGCCATTGATCTTCACCTGCGCGTCCCGGCGCCCCAGAAAATCCAGATTGCCGTCGGCCCGCAGGCGGCCCATGTCCCCGCTGCGGTACATTTTTTCTCCGGGGAAAAACGGGTCCGGCAAAAACGCCTGCGCCGTCAAATCCTCCCGGCCGATGTAGCCCGCCGCCAGACAGTCGCCTGCCAGGTACAGCTCGCCGCACGCGCTGGGGAAAACCGGATTTCTTTTTTCATCCAGCACATAAACGCGGCAGTTGCGCAGCGGTTTGCCGATATGAACCGGAACCCCTTCCTGCAGCTGAGCGGCTGTCACATAAACGGCCGCCTCTGTCGGGCCGTACAGGTTGAAAACTTTTGCCTTGCTCACCGAGCGGAAATCCCGGAACAGACCTTCGCTCACCGCTTCCCCCACCAGGATGATCCGGTCCAGGCCGGGCGCCGCGGCGCAAAAGGCGTCGCTGCCCAGGCAAAGCCGCAGGCGGGAGGGGGTAAACTGCATCATCTTCACCGCGTACCGCTCCATCAGGGCCGCCGTTTCCCAGGGCAAAAGCATCTGCTCATCGTCCGCCAGCACCACGGGAATCCCCATGGCCAGCGGCAGCAGGCTTTCGGTAATAAAGGTATCGAACACCACATTGGTGGTGCAGAGGATCGGCCCGTCCAAACCGGCCATCCACTCTTTCATGCCGCCCAGCAGGTTGGACAGCGCCCGGTGGCGCAGCATCACGCCTTTGGGCTGCCCGGTTGAGCCGGAAGTATACAGCACATACATCAAATCTTCCCCGCCGGTTTCACAGGGCAGATAAGGCGCGCCCGCGCCGGAATCCAGCGCAACGCACCGGCAGGGCAAATCCTCCTGCGCCAGCTTTGCCAGCGCCGTTTTTCCGCACAGGGCGATCTTCACCCCGGCAGTCTGCATCATATAGGAAATCCGTTTGACCGGATTGGTTTGCAAAAAAGGCACATAGGCGCAGCCCGCCAGCAAAATCCCCAGCATCCCCTCGAAAACGCCTTCCTCCCGGCGGCAGCAAAGGCCGATCCGGTCGCCTTTGACGGCGCCCTCCTGCCGCAGCCCGGCGGCGATCTGCCGCGCCCGCTGCATCAGCTGCCAGTAGGTAACGGCCCGGTCCTGACAAAAATAGGCGGTCTCATCGGGGGTAAGCTGCGCGCGGTTTTCGATCATCCGATGCACCGGCTGATTCAGATAAGGGGAGGACAGAAGGTTCGGCTCCTCCCAGTAGGTCAGCCGGTCCCGCACCGAAAGCTTTGGCAGCTCGTCCACTGTCTGCGCCGTATCCCGCACCATCCCGCTCAGAATGGCTTCATAGCTTCTGGCGTACAGCTGCGCCGTCTCCGGCGCGAACAGGCTGGAGGCGTACTCCAGGACAAAACGGTAGCCATCCTCCTGCTGATAGGCCTCCAGGCTCAAATCCAGCTTGGCGCTGCCGGTCGGGACCGGCAGATAGGTAAGCGGCTGCCCGTCCAGCACAAAGCGGTCGGCCCGCAGGGGGCGCAGGGAAAACAACGCCTGATACAGCGCGTTCTGCGCAAGGCTGCGCGGAAGCTCCAGCATCGACACCAGCTCTTCCAGCGGCATGGCCTGATGGTCCAGCAGGCCTGCCGTTTCCACCCGCAGCTGCTCCAAAAGGTCGGACACGGACATCTGCTCTGTCAGTGTCAGCCGCAGCGGCAAAGTATTCAAAAAAGGGCCGCAGACCCGCCGCAGCTGCGGCTGCAAACGCCCGGAAACCGGCGTGCCGACCAGCAGATCCCGCTTGCCGCTGACGGCGGACAGAAGGATGCCGTAGGCCGCCGCAAACAGCATAAAAGGGGTGATCCCCTTTTGACGGCACAGCTGCTCGCACGCTTCGCTCAGCGGCCGGGGTAAAGCAAAGCTCACCTGCCTGCCTTTAAAATCAAAGACCGGCGGGCGCGGATAATCGGTGGGAAGCTCCAGCCCTTCGGGCGCAGCCGACAGTTTTTCGCTCCAGTACTGCCGGTCCGGCAGGCTGGAGGTTTCCTTTTTGGACTGTTGGTAAGCCCAGTCGATATAGCTTACCTGCGGCATCTCCGGCTCTTTTTGCTGATACAGCCGGTCCAACCGCTCCATCACCAGCGGCGTGCTGAGCCCGTCGCCGACGATATGGTGGCTGTCCATCAGCAAATACCAATGATCCGCGCCGTCTGTCCACAGTGCCGCCCGGAAAAGCGGCGCCTTTGCCAGATCAAACGGGCGCAGAAAGCCGTCGGCCGCCTGCTCCAGTGAAAGGGCCTCCAGCACCGGCAGCTCAAACATTACCCGATCTGCCAGCTGGCAATACAATCCGTCCGGCCCCATGTGAAACGACGCGCGGAACAGCTCTTCCCGATCGGCCAGCGTTTGGAACGCCTGCCGCAGGCGGGAAATGTCCGGCGCAAAAGAAAGCGCAAACGCACCGGGCATGTGGTAAGCATAGCCGATTTCCGCCCGGCAGGACTGCACATAGATACTCTGCTGAACCAGCGAAACGGGATATCTGCCGCACAGCGGCGCTTTTTCCAGTAAATCCGCCGCCGCTTTGTCCGCCTGCTGACCGTCTAAAAACGCGGCCACCTGCCGCGCCGTCCGGCAGACATACAGATCCGAAATTCTCAGGCTTTTTCCGGTTTGCCGGGCAATTTCTCCAATGGCCTCCATCGCGTTGAGCGAATTGCCGCCATGAAGGAAGTAGTCGCTGTCCGCCCCCAGAGAAGGCTGGGACAAAATCCGCCGGAAAATATCCAAAAGCTCCTGCTCCCGCCGCGTATGGGGCAAATCGTCCTTTTCTTCCATCCTCGGCGCGGGCAGGCTGTTTTCATCCACCTTGCCGCTGGCGGTATAAGGGAGTTTTGCCAGCCGGACGATGGAAGAAGGAACCATGTACCGCGGCAGGTATTCCCCGATGAACCGCATCAGTTCCCCTTGGGGAAGCGGTTCGTCGGAGGTATAGTAAGCGGCCAGGATCCCCTGCCCGTTTTGTTCCAATACTTTTGCGGCTGCCGCTTTTACCTGCGGGTGGGCGGCCAGGCGCGCCGCAACCTCCTGCGGCTCAATCCGCAGCCCCCGCAGCTTCACCTGCCGGTCGGTCCGCCCTGCCAAAAGCAGCTCGCCCTCCTGCGTCCAGCAGGCCAGATCTCCGGTGCGGTAGATCCGCTCTCCCGCTTCAAATGGGCTGGCAAAAAAGCTTTGCTCGGTCAGCTGCGGCGCGCCGCGGTACCCGCGCCCCACGCATATGCCGCCTACATACAAATCCCCGTATACGCCCACCGGCAGCGGCTGCATCCAACGGTCCAGCACGTACAGCCGGCAGTTTTCCATCGGCTTGCCCGCTGTGATGGCAGCGCAGCCGTTTAACCGTTTGATACTGACGGCCACCGTCGTCTCCGACGGGCCGTACTGATTGTAAATATCAGCGGTGGTCAGCTGCTGCAGGCGGTGCAGAAGATCCGCCGGAAAAGCCTCTCCGCCGCAGATAATGCTGCGCAGTCCGCTTACCGCCCGGGCAAAATCCGGCTGCTGCAAAAAGGCCGACAGCCGGGAGGGGGTCAGCGACAGAAATCCCACCCCAAACGACCGGATCAAATCCGCCAGCTTCTGCGGGGATTCTTCCTCTTCTTCCCGAGGCAGCACCACCGTGCGCCCGTCCAGCATGGCGGCGGCGCTTTCCAATACAAATGCGTCAAACCCCACGTTGCACACCGAAAGCACCGCGCCAGCGCCGTATACTGCCTGCATGGCCTGCGACAGGTTCAAAAGGCTCCAGCGGCTGATCTCCACCCCTTTTGGCACGCCGGTGCTGCCGGAAGTGTAGACGACATATGCCAAGGCATCCGGCGGCACGGCCCGCGCCGGCGCCTGGCTTTCCGGCAGGTTTTCCATATCCACGCAGGCGATGGGCGCCGGGTCCACTCCCAGCCGCGCCAGAATCTGCGGCGTGCTCAACACCGCCTGCGCGCCGCTTTGGGAAAGGATTTGCCGAATGCGGCCGGCGGGCAGATCGCAGGACAGCAGCAGGTAGTGCCCGCCGGCGCGCATTGCCCCCAGCATTGCCGCGTACAGCTGCGGCGTGCGGGGCAGAAGGACGGCGGCCAAAGGAGACTCTTTTTCCCGCTTTTGGCCGTCCAGCGCGTTTTCCAGCGCGGCGGCGACCTGCGCCGCCTGGCGCTCCAGCGTTTGATAATCCGTCCGGCTGCCAGCAAAAATCAGCGCCGACCGGGTGGGGTGCGCCTGCGCCGCAGCAGAAAATTTCTCGTAAAGATCCACAGGGGGAAGCGGCGTTTCGGTCTGGTTAAAAGCATACAGCACCTGATCCCGCAATGTACGGGGAAGAATCCCCACCTCTGCCAGGGGTTTTTCCGGATCGTTGAGCGCTTCGTCCAAAATCCGCGTCAGGCACTGATGCAGCACTTCGATCTGCTGTTCGGAAAAAACCTGGGTCAGATAGTCATACTCCACCGAAAACTGGCGGCCGCCCTCCATATTGCTCAGGTGAACGCACAGCTGCTCCGCCTGAAAACCGCTGTAATACCACCGTCCGGAAAAAGCGGCGGCCTCGCTTCTCTGGGTAAAAATCCGGCTGTCCTGATAGGACAGGGCAATCTGGAACAGGCGCCCTTCGCCCATTTTCTGCCCGCGCGCCAGCCGCTGAATGCGCCCAAACGGAAGGCGCTGGTGCCGCAGCAGCTCATACCAATGCTCCGTAAACACCTCGCTGAACTGGGAAAATCCCTTTGTCTCATCCATCGGGCACCAAAAGGGAAGGGTGCTGACAAACATGCCGGTTGTCTGTTTGGCTGTAAAATTGGAGCGGTTAAACACCGGAACGCCAATCACGGGATTTTCCAGGCGGGCCGCTTTTTTCAGATAGATGGCCAAGGCCATGTAAAACACAGCAAAAGGCGCCACCCGCCGCTGCTGGCAAAAACGCATCATCGCATAGCTGACACTTTTGGGCAGCAGATAGCTTTTTCGCTCTCCCACCGGGCTGACCGCCGCGCTGTGAACCTGCTGGAGCGAGGCCGGCTCGCAGCTTTGCTCGAAGAGCGCTGCCCAGTAAGCCTCATCTTTTCGGCAGGCGGCGCTTTGCAGATACTGCTGCTCCTCGCTGACATGCAGCCGGTATTCCGGCGCAGGCGGCAGCTGCACCATGCGCCCTTCCAGCAAATCCAGATAGATTTTTTGCAGTTTGTTGCACAAAAGCACCTGAGACCAGCCGTCGGAAATCAGGTGATGCAGTTTCATCAGGATCCCGCCGTCGTTCTCACCGGTTTTAAACAGCCAAAAACGGCACAAAGCGCCGCCCAGAACCGGCATCGGTTCTCGGGCCAGCGCCTGCGCCCAGTTTTCTACGCCGTCCTGCCCCGACAGAGAAAAATCGAACACTGGGACCGCCTCTTCCTCCATCGGCACAATATACTGAACCAATTTTCCTTCCCGCATTTCGATACGGGTGCGCAACGAAGAATCGGACTCCAGGAGCAGGCGGATGCTCTTTTGCAAAAGATCCAGCCGGAACTGTCCTTGAATCCGTACCGAGGTTGTAATGTGATTGATTGAAGTGCCGGAATATGCCTTCTCTAAATCCCAGATATTCTGCTGACTCTGGGACAAAGGGAAAGCTGCATTTTCCTCATGCATCCGCTGTGTCACGATATCCTCCATCTCATTCATTGCCAAATTGAAAAAGGCCCGTTTGATTTTTTCTGTTTTTCACAAAATACACGATATCCTATTTTTATTTATACCTTGAAATTGACGAAAAAGCAAGAAAAACAGGGAAAAAGTCTGCATAAAAAGAGGGAAAATCAGGATTTTGCGGGAAAGCGGCAAAGTTGTGGAATAATATGTATTTTTATTCCATACTTTCATCCATTTTCTTCCTTCCTCCGTCTTCTTTTTCCAGGGATAAGCGACCAGGACGCTCACAGATCCCGCTGATTTTGCCATTTACTTTTGGGGAAAGGGGATGTATAATAGAATTCCATTTTCCGCGGCTGCAAAAAATCCCGGTTCGGACCAAAAGCCGCATTTTTTCCGTAACCCAAAACAGAAAGGCAGGAGATTTTTGTGAAGCAGTATATCGTAGACGCTTTTTCGGACAGGGTATTCCACGGGAATCCGGCTGCCATCTGCATTTTGGACCAATGGCTCCCACAAGAGCAGATGATGGATATCACAAGGGAGAACAATCTTTCCGAAACCGCCTTTGCCGTAAAAAAGCAAGACCGGTACCATCTTCGCTGGTTCACCCCTGCCGGGGAGATCGACCTGTGCGGCCACGCCACGCTGGCGGCGGCTTTTGTTGTGCTGACCAAGATAGAACCTCAGAAAAATACGGTAATTTTTGAAACGCTCAGCGGAAACCTGACCGTCACCCGGCACAACGGCCTGTATGAAATGGATTTTCCCGCCTACGAGCTCCGGGAAGTTCCGGTGACCCGGCAGATGGCCGACGCCCTTGGCGCCGCGCCTTTGGCCGCCTATATGGGGCGCGATCTGATGTGCGTGCTGGAATCGGAAACCGATGTAAAAAAATTGTCCCCCGATTTGGAAAAGGCCAAAGATCTGCCCGGCCTTCTGCTGCACGCAACCGCGCCCGGCAGCGAAACCGATTGTGTATCCCGCACCTTTGCGCCCAAATGCGGCGTGCCGGAGGACCCGGTCTGCGGGTCCGGGCACTGCCACATTGCCCCTTACTGGACCGCCCGCCTGCAAAAGCCGCGCATTACGGCTTATCAGGCTTCTGTGCGGGGCGGTACCCTTTACTGCGCGGTGGAAGGCGGCCGGGTCAAGCTCAGCGGGAAAGCGGCGCTGTATGCCGAATCGGAAATTTGCCTCGACTGACCGGCCGGTTCTGCGGCTGGTTTTGGGCCGGTTCTGCGACCAGTTCTGGGCCGGCGCGGCGGCTGGTTTTGAGCCGGTTCAGCAGCCGGCTTTTCACGGCGGGGCGGGTTTTCCGGTTTTTTCGGATGTTTTGTGCACCCGCCGAACCGACATATATATCCCCGGCGCAGGTTCCGGGAAACCCAAAACGGGGCCGGGGCGAAGAATGGTCCGGCCGGAGGGCCTTAGCTGTTGAAGCAGCGGCGTCCGCTAAACCGGCGCCAAAACACAAGGCGGATTCACCGGCGCTTCCTGCCGCGAATCCGGTTTTTCGGCGCAAACCTGTGAATTTTCCACTGTTTTTTCCGTGATACGGATAGAAAAAAAGGCCCGGCTTTGGGAGCGTTGTTGTCAGAATACCCGCAGGGGCGGCATCAGCCGCCCGCAGGCGCATACTGTGCGCCCATACAGGATGTTTTCTGATCTCAACGCCCTTTTGCCGGGCCTTTTTACGCCGCTTTATCCTTTCCGGCGCTTCTTATTCGGGATAAACCAGGTTTTCCTCCCGAATACAGTACAGGCAGGTGTCCAAATATTTTTTAGCCTGCCATTTTGCCATACCGAGATTCTGGTCCAGATAATTGCCGCAGTCTTTTGCCGCAGCGCCTGGGATTTCCCCCTCAAAATCGCGGATAAACTCGAACATGCCGGTAACCAGGGGCAAAATATCCCGGGAAGCGTAATCACCGCTTAAAATCAGGTAGTTCCCGGTCCGGCAGCCCATGGGGCCGAAATAAATAACCCGCTGCGCCCAGTCCGGATGATTGCGCAGATAAGTGGCGCCCAAATGCTCGATGGTGTGCAGTTCCGCAGTATTCAGCACCGGCTCCCGATTGGGTTTTGTCATCCGCAGATCAAAAGTCGTCAGCACCGCTTCCCCCGCTTTGTCTTTGCGGGATACATAAATTCCCGGCAGCAAATCCAAATGATTGATGGTAAAGCTTGCAATCTTTTCCACACAGGCACATCCTTTTTTCCAGATTACTGCCCTTTATTATAGCGAAAATGCCGCCGCTTTGCAATCGCTGCGGCCCAGGATTTTCTTGCATCCGTTATGATTTTGTACTATGCTCAATCACAAAAAAGCAGGGCGCGTTTTGGATAAAAAAGCCCAAAGAGCGCGCCGGAAAGGAAAAGAAGATGCAGAATTGGTTTGATACTGCGCCGGACCACCGGAAAAACGGCTCCTACCGCTGGGAACAGCCGGCGGGCCGGGAGGATGTCATCGGCATGGGCACCGCCGACCTGGATTATTGCTGCCCGGAATGTGTAAAAGAGGCCTGTCTTGCCGTCGCGCAGGAAAATGTTTACAACTGCCGCAAGCTGCCGGATACCTATTTTCAGGCGGTAACCGGCTGGTACCAAAGAAAATACAGTCTGAACCTGGAGCCGGACTGGCTTTCCAATATCCCCAGCTCTATCGGGGCCATCCGCATTGCCCTTTCCGCTCTGACCTGTCCGGGAGATACCGTTATCATGCAAAGCCCCTTTTTCGGCCCGCTCGCCCAGGCTGTAGAGGGGGCGGGATGCCGCCTGGCGGAAAACCCCATGACAGCCAAAGGCGGGGTATATACGCTGGACTTTGACGATTTTGAGAAAAAGCTGCGGCAGGAAAAACCCAGCGTCTTTCTGCTGGTCAATCCCCACAATCCCACCGGGCGGGTCTTTTCCCAGGCGGTACTGGAAAAACTGGTTGCGCTGTACGAAAAATACAATGTCAAAATCATTTCGGATGAGGTACACGGGCTGATCATTTACCCGGGCAAAAAGCACATCCCTATCCTCTGTGTTTCGGCTGCCGCCCGGGCGCGGTCTGTTCAGGTGACCAGCATGAGCAAAGGATTCAATCTGATGGCCCTGCCTCACGCCATTATTGCCATTGCCGACCCGTCGCTGCGCGAGGCCTGGCACAAAGCGGCGGACCCCTTTGATTTTTATTACGCCTCCAACCCCTTCAGCGTCGCGGCGGTCACAAAGGTAATGGATGGCTCCGCAGACCAGTGGCTTGCCGGCGTAACGGATTACCTGCAAAAAAACAGGGACATGGCTGTTTCCTTTTTGCAGAGGGAGGTGCCCGGCATGACGGTCACCGTCCCGGAAGGCAGCTTTTTATTGTGGATTGACTGCAGCGGCCTGAACCTTGCGCATCCGGCAGAATTTTTGCTGGAAAAGGCCCGGGTCAGCGTCAACGACGGAGCAGCCTTCGGAAATGCCTATGGGCAGTTTATCCGCGTCAATTTTGCGCTGACCCGCCAAAAATTGCAGGAGGCGTTGGAGCGGATCCGTCAGGCGCTGGACGAAAAGGCATAAAAAGCTGCCGGCGCTGGACGAAAATCGCTGCAAAAGCGCTTCTCCCCAGATGAGATTGGGGCCGCCGGGAAAACGGCGGTTTCCCGCACTTTCATTTTTGGTTTCCCCGCTCAAAGCGCTTCCCATTGCCGGGAAGGATCAAAACAAAAGCAGGATGCCGTTTTGTGCTCCTGTTTCAAAAATCCATCTACTAATACAAAAAAAGGAAGGGGTTGTATCCCCTTCCTTTTTTGTATTGGGTTTTCCTTTTTCACCGACCGGGACCCCGTCCAGAGGGTAGCCTTTCCAGGCCGGGATTGACAGACGTTCTATCTGCGGGCCGATGGTAAATCCTTTCGCCGGGAGCCGGACGCGCTAGATATAAAACTGCGCCTGCATTTTAAAAAGCTCTGCGTACTTGCCTTTCTTCTTCATCAGCTCGTCATGCGTTCCGGATTCTACGATATGCCCATGGTCGAACACCGCGATTTTGTCGCAAAACTTTGTACTGGAAAGTCTGTGCGAAATGTAAATCGTCGTTTTTCCTTCTACCAACTCATTAAAATGCTGATAGATTTCAAATTCCGCTCTTGGGTCCAGCGCAGCAGTCGGTTCGTCCAGTACAAATACCGGCGCATTTTTGTATAACGCCCTTGCCATTGCGATTTTTTGACTTTCTCCGCCGGATGGCTCGAATCCTTCTGCATCAAAATTTTTATATACCGCTGTATCCACTCCATTTTTCAGGCGATCAAGCCTATCTCCAAAACCAACGCGCCGCAATGCCGATTCCACCTTGGCTTTATCCTGCGGCAGTCCCAACGCAACATTTTCTTGCAAGGAAAAAGCAAACAGCTTGTAATCTTGGAAAACGGTAGAAAATACAGACATATAACTGTCGTAGTCGATATCTTTGATATTGAGTCCATCAAGGAATATTTCACCGTCCGTTGGATCATAAAGCCTGGTAAGCAGCTTGATAAATGTGGTTTTGCCCGCGCCGTTTTCTCCGACGATGGACAGCTTTTCTCCAGGGGACAATGTAATGTTAATGTGATTCAGCGCGTTATGCTTTTGCCCTGCATACCGAAAAGATACATCCCGAAATTCTATGGTATGCGCATTTTGAAGCGGAGTTTTCTGTTTTCCACTTCTCAATGACACGGGGACCGAAAGATATTCATCAAGATTTTTATAATACATATCATAAACCCGAATTTCAACCAAATGATCCATTATGGCTCTAAGCGTTGCCGTAAATGTCGTTACCGCGCCAATATACATGGTAAACGAACCTATTGTAATATTCCCTTTCAGCGCCTCATTGATAAAATAAGCATATGCTGCACACTGCTGTATAGCGGTAAATAGCGCGCCGATCATTCCGGACTTGATAAAACCGTCGTTCTGCTGTTTCAGGTTATGATTTACACGAGTAAAAAAATCCCGTTCCGTGTTCAGCAGCCATTTTCCCATGGTATTAAGCCGAAGTTCCTTGCCATAACTAAAGTCCTCAAAAAGCTTTGCAAAATACATCCATCCCCTCTGATCAGCGCTGATGACTTCTGAAAGCCGGATCGCTTTTTTCTTTGCATTGCCTTCTATCATCGCTCCCAAAACCGTAAGAATGACAAAAAGCAGGACAATCCAAGCATTCAAAGTGACAATAACCGCCGCAATGCCGATGAGTGTAAAGAACTGACCGACCACACACAAAGCGCTGTCAAGCAGGTAACCAAAGCCATGCCAGTCACAGTAGAGAAATTTTTTTGCTTTTTCCTGCTTATCCAGAAAAAGTGGATTTTCTAAATTTTCAAAGTCTGCTTTATACAGTCTTTCATGTAAGTTACTGTCAAACTCGGCGTTTACTTTACACCGTCTTGTAAAGCCATCCTTTTGAAAATAAACAGATAAGGCGGTTCCAATCAGCAGATACCCGATCAGGATTGACGTATATAAAATAAGTTTATCCATACGCTTTGCGTCAAATAATTCGTCAATCATAAATTTCGGCATAATAGCCGCCACAACCGGAATGAACGAATGAACAAATTGATACAGTATATTCCAGATGATGTAGCGTTTATCGTATTTCCACCCCTGCTTTATAAAAAAGCCGAGACCTTTTAACATAAATCATTCCTCCAAAAATGAAAGCCACAGGACAAATACACCTGTGGCTTTTCCAGTCAAGGTGTTGTCTGACAGGCAAAAAGGCTGTAAAGACAACACCAAACAAAAGGGTAGCGCCTCCTACCCCAATCAGAACGATTTATGTTTGATCGAAGCTTTACAGCCTATCGATGAATAAAAGGCTTATAATTTGCACGCAGCATCTTCATAATAACGCTCCTCACATTCTCCAAATGAATTCGCAAGGCTTATACCAGTTCTTTTCTGCCGAAAAAGAACTCTTTGTTTTATTTTACCCTTCCCCCAATAAAATAGCAAGTAAAAAACATTGTTATCAATCTCTATTTTATATCGTCAAATGAGTTCCCTGAAACGATAAAGAAAACCCGTAAAACATTTTGCCATGCGGGGCGCCGTTGGACGAAAAGGTGCGCCACACCGTTTACCCGGATGTTGTTTGAATCCCGTTTTTCTTCCCGCGGATAAAAAAGGGGTTATCAGAGGCCCGCCTGCCGATCAAGGCAAGCGGGCCTTTTCTATTTCACCATATTTTGCGCCTTGCTGATGATTTCCTGGATCCCGGCTTTCAGGGCTTCTACTTTTTGAACCTCTGTTTCATACAAGGCCTTGTAGTCTGTTTCTATTTTTTCTACCAGCTTCGGCACATCCAGGTCATTCTGTGCGATCCAGCCGGAGGATACGCCGCTGCCGCCCCATCCGTCATGCAGCGCCTGTCCCGGCCCCACATACCACACTTTTGACGGGTCTGCCGTAGTATCCTTGGTTCCCTTTTTGATAATGTTCCCGCTGGCCTTGATGCCAACCGCATACTGCGGATACTGCACGTCCGTGTCAAACTCTACATGCAGGTGCGGGCCGCTCGTATTGGCCCCGGTATTTCCGTATACTCCCAGCACATCGCCCCGCTTGACCGTCTGTCCGGCCCTGACCGCGATAGAATCCAGATGGAACATGCGGCAGGCCAGCGAGGTGGTGTTCCCGTCGTTTCGCTCCACATCCGGGAACACCAGCACAATGGCGTTTCCCATGCGCTGCGCCGCTGTCGCCCCGTCCATGCCGCAGGCGATCACCGTTCCGTCCCCCGGGCTGTAAATGGTCCGCTGACGGTACGGATTGCCCAGATCAACACCGTAATGGGTAAAGCCCCAGGCTTTGGTATACGCCGCCATTTTGTATCCCGCGTTGACATTGCATTGATTCAACGGCAGAATCAGCTTTTGGCTCATTGGGTCTCACCGTCCCGATAGGGTTTTTCATAAGCCATAGCCCTTTGACTGTCTTTCAGTCCGGCGGTGGTTGGGTCGTTCACAGCATTCCAAACGCTGGCAAGCACAGCGGCAATCACAACCGGGTTTTTCACCGCCTGCAGCAGCAGGTTCCCGATTGCCGCCCAGCTGGTCATATCCTCCCATGTCAGGCCGAAATAGGTCAGGATGGGCAAGATCACCGCTATGGCAGCCTGCACCCAGAACACCGGGTTTTTGATTCTGACTTTCCAGTTAATACGGTTCATATGTATCCTC
>JABLTO010126906.1_pt1 | contig 13592 bp, 12 predicted proteins | sample 7160091 | NCBI WGS metagenome assembly JABLTO01 (sample SAMN14651225, study PRJNA627086) | human gut metagenome | isolation source: feces | host: Homo sapiens
CCCTTCCCCGCCGCAGCGGATAGCCTCCCTTGTGTAAAGGGAGGTGTCGGCGAAGCCGACGGAGGGATTGTCGGGCGAGAATGTCCGCCCCTACGGATTCTATCGCAGTTCCGGTGGTGAACATAGGGGCGACCATTGGTCGCCCGCTAAAGGCTCCCCTTTCAGGGGAGCCGAGCCGTGGCTCGCGGGGATTTGATTGGGAGGGGCGCTTGACAAGGGGCGGTTTGGAAACTATAATCAAGTTTCCAACGTGGACACGACATTCTGTGATTTTAAGGAGCGGAGAAACGAACGGATGGAACCGAAACACGTACCATTTGTGATCGAACGCGCGCGGGCGGAGGACGGCGCCGCGCTGCTGCAATATCTGAAGATCATCGGCGGAGAGACGAACAACCTCAGCTTCGGGCCGGAGGGCGTGCCGCTCAGCGTGGAGGCGGAGGAAGCCTATCTGCGCGCGCAGGAGGGTTCGGCCGACAATGTGCAGTATCTCGCGAGGGTGGACGGCGAGATCATCGGCACGGCCAGCCTGAACCGCAAGCCCAACCGGATGCGCCACCGCGGCGAATTCGGCATCAGCCTGAAAAAGGCGTGGTGGGGCTGCGGCGCGGCATCTGCGCTGGCGGAGGCAATCCTTGCGTTTGCAAGGGAAAACGGCTTTGAGCAGCTGAATCTCGAGGTGCGCGGCGACAATGCGCGCGCCATCCGGCTGTATGAAAAGCTCGGCTTCCGCAAGCTCTGCACCTTCCCGGCGTTTTTCAAAATTGGCGGCGAGCCAGTTGATTTTGACCTGATGAATCTCGAAATCAGGTGACCGCCATGGAACCAGTGGTACGATATGCAACGCGCGAGGATCTGCCGCGCGTGAACGAGCTGCGGCAGCAGATCAGCGAGCTGCATGCAACCGGGCGGCCGGACATCTTCCGCCCTGGCTTCTGCGAAGCGCTGCAGCAGCATGCTTACCAGCTCTTTGATGCGCCGGAATTCGATGTGCTCGTCGCCTGTGTCGGCGAAACGATCTGCGGCTTTGCCGCCGTGCAGTATGTGGATAGGCCGGAGTCTGCGTATCTGTGCGCCCGCCGCTTCTACCACATTGAAGAATTCGGTGTGGACGATGGCTTCCGGCGGCACGGCGTGGGGACGGCCCTGCTCCGGTTCTGCCAGGCAGAAGCCGAACGCCGGGGCTTTGACCGGCTGGAGCTTGACGTCTGGTCATTGAATGAAGACGCGCAGAAATTCTACGAAGCAGTGGGATTTCAGACCTATCGCAGCCATCTCGAGCTGCCGCTCCACCGCCCGGAGGGAAGCCAAAAGACAGACTGAGAAACAGAAAAGGCGAGGAACCATGCCGCACGGTATGATTCCTCGCCTTTTTGTTCATCGCGGCGGCAGTCAGGTTGGACTGGCTGACCGCCGCCGCAGGAGGGGGATAAGCAGATTTAGTTCAGGATAATGCTCTTTCTAGCGGAGGCTTCGAACATTCTGAGGAGAATGGCCGCGGCCTCGCTGCGCTTGATGGTGCTCGCGGAGTGGAACGTGCCCTTCGCGTCGGAGCCGGTCAGGATGCCCGCGCGATAGAACTCGTAGATCTCAGCCGCGAACTTGTCGGTCGCCTTCACGTCGGGAATTGCGTTATCTGCCACGGTGTTGATCGCCTTGTAGGCTTCCTCCGCGCCGTGGAAGATATGCACGAACTCGCCGCGCGTGACCGGCGCGTTCATCTGCGCCTGGGTGTAGTTCGCGTAGTCCTTTTCGATGATGCCGTTCACAACTGCGTAATTGACATAGCTGTCATACCAGTTCGCGCCGCCGTTTTTCAGACTGACCTCGCCGGTGCGGTCGAGCTGGTGCAGAGCTGCGGCCAGCTTGATGGTCTGCGCCACGGTCAGCGTCGCGTTCGGTTTGAACTCATTCGCCGTCACGCCGTCGATCAGGTCGTTCTCCCACGCTGCCTTGACGCTGGAATAGTACCAGCTATCGGACGGAACATCGGTGAACGGGAACTTAGTGGTGTTCGCACCGGCGTTCGGGTTGAACGGGTTCTGCGCAGGCTCGCTCGGCGTCACCGGAATGACCGGTGTCGGCGTGGGCGTCAGCTTCGGGATGACCTGCCCCTGGGTAATCACTGCGTGGCAGCTCTTGCAGCAGATGCCGCCGGTATCGTCGCCGGAACCGGTTCTGCCCGGATTTTCCGGGTCCTTGCCGATCCAGAGATCGAAGTCCGACGGCTTCACGCTGCCAACGTTGGGCAACGTGCAGATCGGTTCGCCGTTGAAGTATACGGTGAGCGTGCCGCCGTTTTCAGGCGAATACGTGCCGGTCACGGTCGTGAACTGGTTTCCATACTGTGAGGCGTTAAACGAGGTATTGAACAGCGTATCGCTCCAGTTGCCAGCGCTGTTGCAGATATAGAAGCCGATCGTGGTACTGCCATAGCGGATCGTTGCGCAGGAGCCGCCCTTGCTGAAAATGATATCCGGATGGTATGCCGCGTCCACAACGCCTGTGACATTGGAGCGGAGCACCATCTCATAGGTGAAGGGGCGGTTCCCGTTGATGATCTCGTTGAACTTATGCAATCCTATTTTTCGCTGACATTATCGTACCGGATTTTCCGAAAGAAAACATCCGAAATTTCCACTGAGTTTTTATAGAGTTTTTATAGAAATAAATTTGTGCAGAGAAATTTTATCCTGGATTTTTGTATATTTTGCGCAGAGTCTTCTCAATTGAAAAAGTCTGACCATGCATCGAAAATTCCACCATGTTCATAAACATAATGAATTGCAGATGATAAACGCCGGTCTCCACGGGCAAGAACTCCTTCTAAAACGGTAACATCCGCTTCATGCCAGTTGTAACGGATACTTTTATGATTGAGCTGTTCCTTTACATGGTCATTGACAATCTTCGCACGTCCAAGATAATCTCCAGGATCGAGCATGGATGCCCACTGGAATGGTGTAAATGGTTTCGGAACAAAAAAGGATGTACTGATCGTAATCTGGCATTTACCGTTTCGTTTTTCCTTTGGAACAATATCATAATATAATGCCGCAATCTGATTGGCGAGTTCCGGTATCGCACGCATATCCTCTTCGGTCTCTGTAGGAAGTCCGAGCATAAAATATAACTTTACTTTATTCCAGCCGCCTTCAAACGCCTGTCCTGCACCGCCTAAGATATCTTCCACCGTAAGACCTTTGTTAATTACATTGCGCAGGCGTTGCGAACCAGCTTCCGGCGCAAACGTCAGACTGCTCTTTTTAATGTCCTGTACCTTCTGCATGATATCAAGAGAAAAAGCGTCAATTCTAAGTGAAGGAAGTGAAATATTGATATTCTTTTTATCACATTCATCAATCAGGAAATTGATCAGTTCCTCTAACTGTGAGTAATCGGAAGAACTCAAAGAACTTAAGGAGATCTCCTCATGTCCTGTCGATGCGATCATTTTTTGAGCCAGTTCTTTAAGTCTTTCCACATTTTTCTCACGATTCGGGCGATAGATCATACCAGCCTGACAGAAACGGCACCCACGGATACAACCTCTTTGTATTTCCAAAACAATACGATCCTGTGTTGCTTTAATAAACGGAACAATTGGCTTCTCTGGATAAACAGATCCGGTAAGATCCATATCCACCTGTTTCTTTATCGTTGTTGGAATGTCATCGTATTTTGGAGTAAATGCAGCAATCGTGCCATCTTCCTTATAAGACACCTCATACAGCGATGGTACATAAATTCCTTCGATTTTAGCTGCTTCATGCAAAAATTCCTGACGGGAATAGTTGCCTTCCTTCATCTGCTTATACAGATCTAAAAAAGCATCATACTGTGTTTCGCCCTCTCCAATATAAAAACAATCAAAAAAGTCTGCAATCGGCTCTGGATTATAAGTGCATGGTCCGCCCGCTATTATAATTGGATCATCATTTTTCCTTTCTTTGGCATACAGTGGAATCTGTGCCAGATCAAGAATCTGTAAAATGTTCGTATAACACATTTCATACTGAAGTGTCATTGCGACAAAATCAAAATCTTTAATCGGCTCCTGGGACTCCAAACCGAACAACGGAATATTCTGTTCTTTCATAATCTTGTGCAGATCTGGCCATGGAGAATACACACGCTCACACCATGTGTCCTCTCTGCGGTTGAACATATCGTACAAAATCTGGATTCCCAGATGTGACATACCGATCTCGTATACATCAGGAAAACACATCGCAAAACGAATCTGCGATGTGTCTTTAATTACAGAGTTTAACTCATTCCCAATATATCTCGCCGGCTTCTCGATCTGCATCAGAATTTCATCACTCAAAGCTAGTTTTCTCATGATATACCTCAAATCTAAATTTATAATTTTGTGTCGTGCTAACGCTGCGCAAGCTCATTTGCAATCTCTTCCCAGGTAACACCTTTTTCTACCATAAGAATCATGCAATGATATAAGAAGTCCGAAATTTCATATTTGATTTCTTCCGAAACCGGATTCTTAGCTGCAATAATAATTTCTGTCGCCTCTTCCCCTACTTTTTTCAAAATACTGTCGATACCTTTATCAAAAAGCTCTTTTGTATAAGAACCTTCTTTGGGATTCTCGCGGCGTTCTTTGATAACATCGTAAACACATTCCAATACTTTCAAAGGGTTCTTTTCTACGTATTCTTTGCGTACAATATTATTAAAAAAGCAGGAACGGTTTCCTGTATGGCATGCAGCACCTACCTGCGACACTTTCGCAAGAATGGTATCAAAATCACAGTCTGCCGTCAAGGATTTTACATATTGGATATGGCCGGAAGTAAGACCTTTCGTCCAAAGTTCCTGCCGACTGCGGCTGTAATATGTCATCTTTCCAATATGAATTGTCGTATTAAAGGCTTCCTCATTCATATATGCAAGCATAAGCACTTCGTCCGTGCGATAATCCTGAACAATGACCGGAACCATTCCATCGGAATTCAGTTTCAGATCCGACCAGTGCAGATCCGGTGCAAAATTATCCATCTTGATGCCCTCTCCAGACAGCGAAGATTTCAACTTCATGATATCGGTGGTTGAATTATTGATAAAAGTTCCTGCAATACCACGAATTTTTTCGCGCTTCAATAATCGAACAATTTCCTCATAATTATACTCGGATAAATTAACGACATAAGGAACATTTGTCAGATTTTCCAAAGCGTCCAGAATATCTGCATTGAGCACAAGAACCTCGTGGAATGTATCTTCAATACTCTGTTGATTTTTGAAAATAAAATCGACATTATTGACCGAAACCAAAATACGATCTTTGCCAAAACGTTCGCTCGCTTCTTTCGCAAGTCCAACACTTGATGGTTTACTCGCATTGAAGATGACCTGCAGACATCCTGCATAAAGAAGTTTTTTTACATCTTCAAGACGATTGATATTTCCGCCTGCGCAAACCTTAATCTCGATATTGCGATTGATATTTTTTATTGTATTAATATTCTTTTCATGCTCATCATCACTGGTGGACAAATCAAAGATAATAATCTTGTCAATTCCACTGTCGTTGTATAGCTGGCAAAGCTGATACACATCATCTACTGGTGTAAAATCGGTCATAGAGCGTACCGCTTTTCCCTCTTTTAAATAGAGCGTTGCGACAATGTTTTTTTGTTCCATTTATTATAAACTTCCTTTCGTGGACAAAATTCCCTGAATACGTGGGTCCATGGTGGTTGCCTCATCCAAAGCGCGGGCAAAAGATTTAAACATTGCTTCCGCCATATGATGATTGTTTCCAGGGCTTAATACTTTAATGTGCAGATTCATACCTGCAGAATAAGATACTGCATAGAAAAACTCTTTTATCATTTCGGTATCCATCTGTCCGATACGTTCTGTTGTAAATTCACCATCAAAAACCAGATACGGACGACCGGACAAATCAACGGCACACAGCACTAGTGATTCATCCATTGGTAAAATACAGCTTCCAAAACGCCGAATACCGCTTTTATCTCCAATTGCTTCGCGAATTGCATTTCCGAGTACAATGCCACCGTCTTCAATGGTATGATGACTGTCTACGATCAAATCGCCATCACAGGATAAATTCAAATCAAAAAATCCATGTTTGGAAAATCCTTCCAGCATATGATCAAAAAAACCTATGCCTGTCTGAATCTGTGATTTACCGGTTCCGTCAATATTTAACGTTACTGCAATATCCGTCTCTTTTGTCTTTCGCTGTAATTTTGCAATTCTATCTGCCATAATCTGATACCCTCTTTATGTTATGTATTGAATCTTTTTTGGTCCTATTCAAAACGAACACGAATTGAATTCGCATGTGCGGTAAGTTTTTCGCACTCTGCGAACTGTTCGATATCGGTATGTACCTTCTCTAACGCTTCTCTTGAATATGAGATAATGCTGGATTTCTTAATAAAATCATCTACAGATAATGCAGAGAAGAATTTCGCGGTACCATTTGTCGGAAGGACATGGTTTGGACCTGCAAAATAATCTCCAAGTGGTTCGGAAGAATACTCTCCGATAAAGATTGCTCCTGCATTACGAATCTTTGTCATAACATGGAATGGATCCGCTGTGACAATCTCCATATGCTCGGAAGCAATTTCGTTTACAGTTGCAATCGCTTCATCCATAGTATCAGCAACTAAAATATAACCATAATTGTCTAATGATTTCTGAATAATTTCTTTTCTGGAAAGAACTTCTACAAATCCATCTACTTCTTTGGATACTTCTTCTGCAAGCTTTAAACTTGTAGTAATTAAAATAGCAGATGCCATCTCATCATGTTCTGCCTGAGACAATAAATCGGCTGCAACATAACGAGGATTTGCAGTATCATCTGCCAGAACAAGAATTTCACTCGGACCAGCAATGGAATCAATACTTACATAACCAAATACTGCTTTTTTTGCAAGTGCTACATAAATATTTCCTGGTCCAACAATCTTGTCTACCTTTGGAACACTCTCTGTTCCGAATGCCATAGCTGCGATTGCCTGAGCGCCGCCGACTTTATAAATTTCATCAACACCGGCTTCTTTTGCAGCAACCAGCGTGGATGCATATACTTTTCCATCTTTTCCAGGAGGTGTACACATGACAATTCGATCAACACCCGCAACTTTTGCCGGCAATACATTCATAAGTACAGAGGATGGATATACTGCTTTTCCACCAGGTACATATACACCTACAGTTGCCAGTGCAGTTACTTTCTGTCCCAGAATAATGCCATCTTCTGATGTAAACCATGAGTTCTGCATCTGTTTTTCATGATACTTTTTAATATTGACAAGAGATTTACGAATAACAGAAAGTAATGTTTCATCTACCTGCTCATAAGCCTCTTGGATTTCTGCCTCTGTGACCAGAATATTGTCTGCGTTGATATCTGCACCATCAAACTGCTTTGTATAAGAAAAAATTGCCTGATCACGGTTCTTACGAACTTCTTCGATGATTGCATTTACACGGCCCTCAAATTCTCCGTAATTGTTTGGGCTTCTTTTTAATAAGTTCTGCAGAATATCATTCTGTGTCTCTGGTGTAAGTTTAAGAATTCTCATAATGTGCCTCCCTGTAGTTTTCTAAATTACCGTCTTTAAATCACGAATCAGTTTGGTGATTCTTTCATTTTCCATTTTCATACTTACCTGGTTCACGACAACACGTGCTGACAATGGACATACTTCTTCCAAAACAGTCAATCCATTTTCCCTTAATGTTGTTCCAGTCTCTACAATATCACAAATCACTTCAGAAAGTCCGACAATTGGAGCAAGTTCGATAGAACCATTTAATTTAATGATTTCCACGGTCTGATGTTTTTTGTTGTAAAAATAATCCTTTGCGATCCGCGGATACTTTGTAGCCACACGGATCTGTTCATGATGCTGTAACAGATCTCTTGCGCTTTCCGGGCCACAGATACACATTCTGCATTTTCCGAATCCAAGATCTAAAACTTCATATATATTACGTGCCTCTTCTAAAATCGTATCTTTGCCGACAATTCCGATATCTGCGGCTCCATATTCCACATATGTAGGTACATCCGGTCCCTTCGCAAGGAAAAAACGGAGTTTTAACTCCTCATTCACAAAAATCAGCTTTCTTGTATCAGGGTCCTTGATCTCTTCGCATGTAATTCCGATTTTTTCAAATAATTCCAATGTTTTTTTTGCAAGACGTCCTTTTCCCAAAGCAAACGTCAGGTATCTTTTATCTTCCATTATGCGTCTCCATCCATAAATTCCACGTTTGAAATGTGGTTCTTTTGTGCGTAGTTTTCATAATCTTCTCTTGTATGTGCTGTTGCAAAAGGAATCATTGTAACATCATTTCCATCCCCGCGCAATTGCTGCGCACGAGCGATTGCCTGCTGAATCTTTTCTTCCGTAAACACAAGCAATGTCGTATGATCCTCTACAGCAAGCTGAATTTTCTGACGACTAAGTGCAGCCATCAACTGATCCACTACGATACCAAATCCAATAGATGGTGCTTTCTTTCCAAAATAAGTAAGAAGTTTATCATAACGACCACCTTTTACAATTGGCTCACCAGTTCCAAATGTATATCCGGCAAAGATAATACCGGTATAATAATGATACTTGCTGATGATACCAAGTTCAAACGAAATATACTTCTCAATACCATAGAGTTTCAAATACTCACCTAATTTTTCAAGATCCACAATTGCAGAAAGAATTACCGGATAATCTGCTGCAAGATCTTTCGCCTCTGCAAGTTCTTCTACCTGTGTTTCAAAACTTCCCAGCATGGTAAATAATTTTTTCAAATTTGCATCTAAATTTAATGTTTCTACAAATTCCTCAACGCCAAAGAAATTCTTGTTATTTAAAAGTTCACGCAGCTCTTCCTCTGCCTCTTCTCCTAAACCGGCAGCCTCAATGAGTCCATGGAAAAAGCGGGCATGTCCAACAGAAATCTGAAATTCTTTTAATCCACTGGCACGTAAGGAGTCGACTACCATTGCAAGAATCTCTGCATCTGCACAGACACTTCCATCTCCAATCAGTTCGACACCACATTGTGTTGTTTCTTTTAATCTTCCCTGGTAAGAAGAAGAATTGATAAATGTATTGCCCATATAGCAAAGCTTTACCGGCATATCGTCTTCCGCATAATATTTTGCGGCACTTCTGGCAACGGAAGGTGTAAAATCCGGACGCAGTACAAGCGTATTTCCATCTTTGTCAAAAAACTTGTATAGATCCTTGGAAGGAGTTGTACCGATTTCTTTACTGAAAATATTGAAAAATTCAAAGGTAGGTGTCTGAATATCACGATAACCGTATTTTGTCAAAACCGCATGCAGTCGATCCTGCAACAATAATTTCTGTTTGCATTCTCCATTATAAATATCCCGGACTCCATCCGGTGTATGTAACATTTGATCTGTCATAATTTGTTCCTTTACTGTGTGCTTTATTTTGTTAAAGTGTTAACGTGATAATTCGATACCACATGAAAACATTGCTATTATATGGGAAAAACATAGAAATGTCAATCCCTCGACGCAAGATCCTTTTGCAGTATATTCAAATACGGAACTAATATGCCCGATATTTTCGGAAGAAAATAATCTTCATCCAGTTCCTCATATCGAAAACTTTTTCGTCCGCCCTCTTGGGACCGCTCCCAGTATTTCATAAGTTCTGCGAACCGCAGATAATAGAATTCATCCCGATGTGTAAAAGAAATCAGAATAAAGGCAACGCCTTCCTGTTTCTCAAAAGCCTTCATAAAGGCCACCTGATGTTCATGAATATTTGCGAGTGGAAATGTATCTGTATTACACTCTTTTGCATCAAAGCAAATGGGGATTCCCTGTACCGCTCCAATATAATCGACGGTACTCTTCTGTTCAAAATAAGCTAACGTGATATGCCTTGACGCTTTATCAATGTTGATTGGCGTAATTGGGGTCGGTATTTTTTGAATGAGTGCAAGATCATGTTCTAAGTATTTTTCATTTGTTCGATTCAGTAAATCTTCAAGTGTCGAGCCTCGAAGGCCTCTTGAATTCCATGTCGGCATATCATTTTCCTCATTCTATATTCTATGTTTATGATATGAGGGTCAAAAGGTATTTTGCCCCTCTTTTAAAAGCCAAGTTTCACAAATATATCCGGAACCGGTGCACAAAAAATTCTACCATCCGGAAATTCCATTCGATATGCATGAAGAAGCTGATGTGTCACTTTATGTTCTTCATAATTTTCCTGATTTACCTTTTTATCCCCGTACTTCATGTCTCCGATGATAGGATGTCCGATTGATGCTAAATGTGCACGAATCTGATGTGGCTTTCCTGTGATCAGATGAATTTCTAACAATGTCTTGCCCGCATTCACCTTCACCGGTTCATATGCAGTCTCAATTCTCGATGAGTCTTCGGTCTGTTTATCCGTTACCGTTACCATATTGTCCTTTTCATTTTTGGTCAAATATCCAATCAGATGCTCGGATTTGTGGACTTCCCCCGCAACAATCGCGCGATAATATTTATGGATGGTACGTTCCCTTAATCCTTCGGAAAGTGTCTGTAGGCCTTTGAGAGACTTGCCCATCAAAAGTAACCCTGTCGTGTTTCGATCCAACCGATTACAAACAGACGGACGAAAAGCTTCAAAATCTTCCAATTGAAGAGAATGCGTGCGAATCAGATATCCAAGCAGGTATTCATTGGCAGATACATCATTTTCCCTTGCTTTCTGGGAAAGCATATTATAAGGTTTATCTGCAATCAGGATATCCTCATCTTCATAAATTACTTTAAGTCCTTTCATCGGTAATTCCTGAAGCATTTCATATTCCTGCTGTAATGCTTTTGCATCCCGCATAAATTTTGTGAGTGTTTCTTCACTGAAAAATACCCGAATGATATCTCCTTTTTTCAGTGATTCTTTCCCTGTAACTTTTTTTCCGTTACAGGTAATATTCTTTTTTCTCATCATCTTATATAAGAATCCTGTTGAAGCATTTGGCAAAAGTTTTTTTAAATACTTATCCAAACGTTGCTGGGCCTCATTCGAACCAATGATAAATTCTCTCATAAAATCCTATGCTTTCCTTATTTATTTCTATTTCTTTTTATGAATATTACGAATGGTTTTCTTTTTTACGGGTTTCTTGTTCTTACCGGCTGCACTGCGACTATCCGCTATATATTTTCCTTTATAAGTACGATTACTGTTTGCACCTGCTTTTACAGACTCTCCCTTATGTGGATGCCCTCCTGCTTTGGATCCGAACTTTCGCGGACGAATCAGACAATTTTTATCAAATCCGATCAGATCCTGTCTTCCCGCTTTCATAAGAGCCTCATAGACCAGATCATAATTTTTCGGATTGCGATACTGAATCAGTGCACGTTGCATTGCCTTCTCATGTGGATTTGTTGCAACATAAACAGGTTCCATGGTCCTTGGATCCAGCCCGGTATAGTACATACAGGTAGAAATCGTAGATGGTGTCGGATAAAAATCCTGTACCTGTTCCGGCATATAACCCAGATCCCGCAAATATTCTGCAAGTTCAATTGCTTCTTTTAAAGTGGATCCCGGATGAGAAGACATCAGATATGGTACGAGATACTGTTCCTTTCCGAGTTCCTTATTCATCTCTTTGTAAGCCTTTACGAAGCTGTTATAAACTTCTACACTTGGCTTTCCAAGTTTCTGCAAAACGGTATTACTGATATGCTCCGGTGCAACCTTTAACTGTCCGCTTACATGATACTCACACAATTCGCGTAAAAATGTATGATCTCTATCATACATCAGATAATCAAAACGAATACCGGAACGGATAAATACTTTTTTTACCTTAGGAAGTTCGCGCAATTTTCGAAGCAGTTCAATATAATCCTTATGGTCTACTTCAAGGTTCTTACAAGGTGTTGGAAACAAACACTGCTTGGTTGGACAGGCACCTTTTGTCATCTGCTTTTTGCAGGCAGGCGCACGGAAATTCGCAGTCGGACCTCCGACATCATGAATATATCCCTTAAAATCCGGTTCCTGTGTAATTAACTTTGCTTCCTCTATAATCGACTCGTGGCTTCTCGTCTGAATGATTCGTCCCTGATGGAATGTCAATGCGCAAAAACTGCAGCCACCAAAACAGCCACGGTTACTGATCAGGGAAAATTTAATTTCCCGGATGGCCGGTACGCCACCTGCCGCTTCATAGGACGGATGATAATTGCGCATATATGGAAGCGCATATACTTCGTCCATCTCAGTCTGACTCAGTGGCTTGGCCGGTGGATTCTGGACAACATAGGTTGTTCCACCATATGGTTCAAACAAACGCTTGCCGGAAAACGGATCGGTATTGCAATACTGTTTGTAAAAACTCTGTGCAAATGAACGTTTATTTTCTTTTATTTCATCATAATCTGGAAGTTCAATGGCATCATAAATAATGTCACGATTTTTTGTCTTATAGACTGTTCCTTCTATGAAGGTGATATCTTTTACCGCAATCCCGGCATTTAATGCATCCGCAATCTCAATAATGCTTCGTTCTCCCATTCCATAGGAAATGATATCCGCACCGGAATCAAGAAGTATCGAACGTTTCACCTTATTGGACCAGTAATCATAGTGGGCAAGTCTGCGAAGACTCGCCTCGATACCGCCAATAATAATCGGTACCGTCTTATACGTATGGCGAATCAGATTGCAATAAACCACCGTCGCATAATCCGGGCGTTTTCCCATAACACCACCTGGTGTATACGAATCTGAATTTCTTCTCTTTTTGGAAACGGAATAATGGTTTACCATGGAATCCATATTTCCTGCTGACACAAGAAATCCAAGCCTTGGCACACCCAAAATGGAAATAGAACTGTCATCCTTCCAGTCCGGCTGTGAAATAATTCCGACCGAATAACCATGAGCTTCGAGCAAACGCGCAATGATTGCATGTCCGAAGGACGGATGATCTACATAAGCGTCACCACATACATAAACAAAATCCAGCTGTTCAATACCCCGGTCGATCATATCCTGTTTTGAAATTGGTAAATATCCTTCGTACATGTAAAACCTCTCTATCCTTTTTCCTCTTTTAACCGGTTGATTTCTTTCTGTGACAATTTCCGATAAGCGCCTTTTTTCAAATCAGTCAAGGTGAGACTTCCCATGCGAATGCGTTTCAGATAAACAACCTTGCAGCCAACAGCCGCAAACATACGCTTCACCTGATGAAAACGTCCTTCACAGATTGTTAACTCTGCGGCATATTGGGTTGTTTTTTCTTTATCTGACTCTGTAGGCAAAATGTGAAGTTCTGCCGGAAGTGTTTTTTTATCATCTCCGATGTCAACGCCTTCAGCAAACAGGTTAACTGCAGCTTCCGGCACTTTCTGATCAAGAACTGCATAATATGTTTTCGTCACATGATTTGCCGGACTCATCAGATAATGATTAAATGCACCATCATTTGTCAGAAGTAGTAGCCCTTCCGTATCTTTATCTAACCGTCCAACCGGAAATGAAAGTGGAACGGGTGAGCTACGACGTGATGAGTCC
>JABLTO010118160.1_pt1 | contig 13588 bp, 17 predicted proteins | sample 7160091 | NCBI WGS metagenome assembly JABLTO01 (sample SAMN14651225, study PRJNA627086) | human gut metagenome | isolation source: feces | host: Homo sapiens
ACATCGAGAGGTGTAAGCACGGTTTGGGAGGGGCTTTGTGCAAACCTGTCATCGAAAGATGATAAGGCGGCACACTGCTACCTCACGAACGAAAACTGGTGGAAGCATTGGAGGAAGAAAGTATCTTCCGTCAGATGGCAACGGTTATCAAGACTTCCAACGGCGACCGCAAGATTCCGATTGTGACTTCCAAGGGCGAAGCAGTCTGGATGGACGAGGAGCAGCAGTATACGCTCTCCGATGATACATTCGGTCAGGCATCGCTTTCCGCATATAAGCTGGGAACAGCAATCAAGATTTCTGAGGAACTGCTGAACGACAGTGTATTTGACCTGCCGTCCTACATTGCCCGTGAATTTGCCCGTCGTATCGGTGCAAAGGAAGAAGAGGCATTCTTTGTTGGTGACGGCAAGGGCAAGCCGACAGGTATCTTCCATACCGTAGGCGGTGCAGAAGATGGTGCAACAACAACCGGTGCAAACATTACCTTTGATGATGTGATGGAACTGTTCTATTCTCTCAGAAGTCCGTACCGCAAGAAGGCTGTGTGGGTTCTCAACGATTCCACGGTTAAGGCACTTCGTAAGCTGAAGGATAACACAGGCAACTATATCTGGAATCCGTCTGTGCAGGCGGGTGGGCCGGATACCATTCTCAATCGCCCTTACAAAACATCAAGCTATGTGCCGGAAATCAAGGCTGGCAACAAGTGTATGGCATTCGGTGACTTTAGTTACTACTGGGTGGCTGACAGACAGGGACGCTCTTTCAAGCGACTGAATGAACTCTTTGCTATGACCGGACAGGTTGGCTTTCTTGCAAGTCAGAGACTGGACGGCAAACTGATTCTCCCGGAGGCTATTAAGACACTTACCATCAAGAAAGCGTGATGTAAATGATAACGCTGAAAGAAGCGAAAAATTATCTGAGAGTGGATTACGATGAGGACGACAGGTTGATTCAGAATCTGCTGCTTACAGCTAAAAATCTGGTAATGGACGTTGGCAGAATGGACGAGGATGCTTTTGCCAGAAATGAAGATACGGTGCGGACAGCGATGCTTTTCGCACTTGGTTATCTTTATGAAAACAGAAGTAATCCCGATTATCAAAAGCTAACGCTGAATCTCAGGTCAATTCTGTTTGCACAGAGAGAGGGCGTGATGTAATGGAAATCGGAAATCTGAATCAGAGAATTACCATTCTGGAACACAGAACTGTTATTGACGAGATCAGCAACCATATCACCAAATGGGAAGAAACATTCTCCCTGTGGGCAAATGTGACCGTGAAAACAGCAAGTGAAACCACTGATGCAGGAATAACCAAAGAGGTACAGAAGCTTGAATTTCTCGTTCGTCAAAGCCCTGCATCACTGAACATCAACAGCACCAATTTCCGTATACTGTTCCGAAACAGTATCTACAACATCACAGGAATTATTCCCCTTTATGACCACAACGATTACCTGAAAATTGAGGGAGAAACAAGAAAGGCAGGTGTCCCCGATGACTTCAATTGATAATATGGCTGCTGAAATCATGAAAGGTCTGACGGAATACGCCGACCTTGCAAATGAAAGCATGAAAAAGGCTGTAAAGAAAACTGCCACAGAGGTAAAAAAAGAAATCTCCGCCAATGCACCAAAGGACACCGGTGCTTACGCAAAAAGCTGGGCAGTTAAAAAGACAAAGGAAAACAGCCATTCTCTGGAAATGACTGTTCACAGTAAGAATCGCTATCAGTTGGCACATCTCCTTGAAAAAGGCCACGCCAAGCGTGGCGGCGGACGTGTGGCAGGAAAAGCGCATATATCCCCTGCAGAGGAAAACGGCGTACAGCTGTTTGAAAAACTGATCGAGGAGGCACTTAAATGACCTACGAACAAATCGCAGAAATGATGGAAGAAATGGGGCTGCCTTTTGCTTACCACCATTTCGCTGAGGGCGAAAGTCCAGCACCTCCTTTTTTACTATTTTTATCTCCCGGAGAGAATACATTTTCTGCGGATAATCAGATGTATTTCAGCTTTAAACAGCTGGATATTGAATTATATACAGACATTAAGAATCCTGAACTGGAAAAGCAGATAGAACAGGTTCTGAAACGTCATAAAATCTACTATACAAAATCAGAAGTATGGATAGAGTCCGAAAAACTCTATGAAGTACTTTACGAAACGGAGGTATAACTTATGGCAAACAAAAAGAATAAGGTTAAATTCGGTTTGCAGAATGTGTACTGGGCAAAGATTAACGAATGGGGTGTAGACTCCGATGGCAACAGGACTTTCCCTGCATATGGAGAGTCAAAGCATCTGCCGGGTGCTGTATCGTTATCTATTGATGCAAACGGCGAGGCCGAGAATTTTTACGCGGACAACGGTGTATATTACGTGATTAACAACAACGCCGGCTACACCGGTGACCTTGAAATTGCCCTTATCACAACCGAATTTGCGACGGAAATCCTTGGAGAAATTCTCGACAACAACGGCGTTCTTGTGGAAAGAAATGATACAGAACTTGCACAGTTTGCATTGATGTTTGAGTTTCTTGGAGACAAGCACCACATCAGACACGTGATGTATTGCTGCTCAGCTTCACGTCCTGCGACAGAATCTGCAACTACAGAGGAAAGCACAGAAGTTAAGACGGAAAAGCTGACGCTCAAGGCGACGCCTTTGCCGACGGGTCTTGTAAAGTCCAAGACAACTGAAAGTACATCGGATACAGTTTACAACAACTGGTTCAAGACACCCTACAGCCCAAGTACACAAACAGCCACAACAACTACCAAGACATCTTAAGGAGGTACTGCTATGTCTATCAAGAAGAATATTACCATTGACGGTATGGAGGTACCATTCAAGGCAAGTGCAGCTGTGCCACGTCTTTATCGTCTGAAGTTCCACAGGGATATTTACAAGGACTTTGCATCGCTGAAAACGGATGTGGATAGAGGGAGATGAGAACAAAAGCGAACTCGATATTGAGAGCCTTGAGGTTTTCGAGAACATCGCCTACATCATGGCAAAACACGCCGACCCGGAAAACGTTCCCGACAGCCCTGATGATTTCCTGGAACGGTTCAATACGTTTAGTATTTATGAGATTCTTCCTCAGCTGATTGAATTGTGGGGACTGAATACAGCAACACAGGTTGAGTCTAAAAAAAACATCGCCCGACTGACCGGCCGATGACTACTCCGCTTTTTCTCCTGAGATGCAAACAGCTCGGTCTTTCCATGACCGAGCTGGATTTGCTGACAATTGGGCTTATCAATGATATGTTCACGGAACGTGAAAATGATGATTACGATGGCTGGAATGAGGTCGCTGGACAGGCGGATTTTGATAATTTCTAAATAGCCTCTTTACTTTTTTCTCTTTATGCAGTATAATAAAGGAAAAGATTCTAAGGGGTGGAAATATGAGTAATTTTAGAGATGAAGATTATGCTTATATTCTTGGAGATTGTCTGCATGATATTTTTTATGTTGATTCATCTTACCGTGGAAAAATTGCTCAAATGAGGTTGCTTTCTGAAATAATAGTAAGGAAGCTGATCGATTATAATCCAGATGATCAGTTGACAATCGGTGACAAGGAAGTCCTAAAGACTGTAAAAGCTCTCACATACGGAGACCATTTTAAGAAATGTATTCTTGCTGTTAAGAATGATACAACTGACTATTACGCAGCGAATTCCTGTTCACATTCAAAAGTACGTTCGCAAATAACACAAGATGATTATAACAAGATCTATGAGCATTTACTTGATCTTATTTCTTGCTTATTTATTCAGTTCTTTTCCAAGCATACTTTTGGCACGAACCAAAAGATAGTTAGCTGTTTTTCTTTGCTCCCGCCTATTATTCGATACAAGGTGCTGAGTTTTTTATATGCTAATGACAACCATAACATTATTTTGATCGATAAATTAGTGTTAGTAACATTAAAAGAATTTGGGAAGGAAAAGACGACTCAATGGCTTGAAGACAATAAAGCTCATTTGACTTCAATTCCAACTGATTTTTATGATAATATGTATCAATACTCTCTACGAACAGTGGCAACAAACATGAAAGCAACATATCAAACAATGGAAGAGGCAAAGGTGTTCTTCAATCACAATAAAAAAGCTTTTGTTGAGGACACCGAGGAAGAGGTGCGAGACTTTGCCAAATTGATGGAATTTTTCTATACCGGAAGAAAGCTGGACACAAAAATAGTTCCGTCAGAATATGTTGTGAGCTTTCATGACAAAAAATAACTGCCATTTATGTAAGGAGGAATGATTTGTATGCCGTACAATGCTTTAGGTGATCTGTATAAGATCGAAGTTGTCAAAAGGCTTCAAAAAATGGGATGCAATGTCAAAAGTGTTCATGCCTTAAATCTGATTTTAGAGAAAATGGGCATCCTTATTCATTCTGGAGATCATTGGCTCACTTCAAAAAACGGGGTTAAGTACACCATATACAGCAGTCAAGTATTCGATGCTGATGCGTGGCACCCTTCAATTGTTGATGCTGTTCTTGAATATTTACAAAATAGCGGAAGAGCCTAAAATATTAAATACACACAAAGCACTTGCTACGGCAGGTGCTTTTTTCATGCCTTTTTGCAGGAGGTGAAACCACATGGCAAACAGAATCAAAGGCATTACAGTTGAAATCGGCGGTGATACCACCAAACTTTCCAAGGCTCTGGAAGGTGTTAACAAGAACATCAAGAGTACTCAGACGCAGCTGAAGGACGTGGAAAAGCTTCTGAAGCTTGACCCGAAAAATACAGAACTGCTTTCCCAGAAACAAAAGCTGCTTGCTGACAGCATTGCTACTACCAAGGAGAAACTCACCACGCTGAAAACTGCCGCAGAACAAGCCAATACTGCACTCGCCAATGGTGAAATCTCTCAGGAACAGTATGACGCATTACAGCGAGAAATTATCGAAACCGAACAGGAACTCCGCAATCTCGAAACCGAAGCCGGCAAAGCATCGGACTCTTTGAAGCAAATCGGTGAAGCCGGAGAGATTCTCCAGAATGTCGGGGACAAGATTTTCGATGTTGGTGCTACACTTACCACAAAGGTTACAGTTCCGATTGCCGCCGCAGGTACAGCAGCAGTCAAGACAGCATCTGACTTTGATTCTGCTATGTCGAAGGTCGCAGCTGTATCCGGTGCAACCGGTGATGACCTTGAAAAGCTTCGTGATAAGGCTCGTGAAATGGGTTCGAAAACGAAGTTCTCAGCATCGGAAGCTGCTGAAGCAATGAACTACATGGCTATGGCAGGCTGGAAAACCGGCGATATGCTTTCCGGTATTGACGGTATCATGAACCTTGCGGCTGCGAGTGGTGAGGATTTGGCAACCACATCGGATATTGTCACTGATGCGCTTACTGCATTCGGCTTATCCGCTGCTGACAGCGGTCATTTTGCCGATGTTCTCGCTTCTGCAAGTTCCAACGCCAATACCAATGTATCTATGCTTGGTGAATCTTTCAAGTACTGTGCTCCGATTGCGGGTGCTTTGGGATTCTCCTGTGAAGATACAGCCGAGGCATTAGGCTTAATGGCAAACGCAGGCATCAAGTCCACACAGTCCGGTACTTCCATGCGTTCCATTATGACCGCACTTTCCAGTGAGGTCAAATTCTGCTCCTCTTCTTTCGGAGAAATGGAGATTGCAACCAGCAATGCGGACGGCTCCATGCGTGACCTTTCCGATATTCTTGCCGACTGCCGAGTGGCATTTGACCAGATGTCTGAATCTGAAAAAGCAAGCGCAGCACAGGCTCTTGTGGGCAAGAATGCCATGTCAGGCTTTTTGGCTTTGATGAATGCTGCACCCCAGGACGTTGAAAAGCTGTCATCTGCGATTGCGAACTGTGACGGCACATCGCTTTCTATGGCGGAAACAATGCAGGACAACCTTGGCGGTCAGCTGACTATCTTAAAATCACAGCTGGAAGAACTGGCTATTTCTTTCGGCGAAATTCTGATGCCTGTCATCAGATCAATCGTAACGAAAATTCAGGAATTTATTGATAAACTCAACGCCATGGACCCTGCCACAAAGGAGACGATTGTGAAAGTTGCTCTCGTTGCTGCGGCAATGGGTCCTTTATTGGTGGTAATCGGCAAAGTCATATCCTCGGTGGGAAGTCTGATGACTTTTATCAGCAAAGTTCCGACTATAATTGCAGGTGCAAAGACAGCATTTTCCACTCTTGGAGCTGCCATTGGCGGTATTTCTGCACCGGTGGTGGCTGTGATTGCAATCGTTGCTGTATTAGTTGCCGCCTTTGTAAATCTGTGGAATACCAATGAGGACTTCAAAAATAGCATTCTCTCCATTTGGGAACAGATAAAAGCTACATTTGAAAGGCTTACTTCCGGAATCGTCGACCGCATCAATGCTCTCGGCTTTGACTTTGAGAGCTTCGGAGAACTGGTGAAAGCCGTGTGGAATGGACTTTGTGAAGTTCTTGCCCCACTGTTTGAGGGCGTATTTCAGCACATTGCAGATATTTTTTCTTTCGTAACCGACACCATTTTAAGTATTCTCGACATTTTCATCGGTCTGTTTACCGGAGATTGGGATCAGTGCTGGAATGGCATAAAAGACCTCTTTACAGGCATATGGGATTTCATTGTAAACTCACTCAGCAATATTCTGAACACGCTGACAGGTGTGTTAGATGTATTCCTTGGCTGGTTCGGCACTTCATGGGACGAGGTCTGGACGGCAATCAAGGATTTCTTCATTGGCATATGGGACAGCATTTGCTCTTTCTTCCAGTCCATTGCCGATTTCTTTGTGAACACCTGGAATGCGATATCTTCATTCTTTACGGGAATTGTAACTGCTATTCACGATACTGCGGTTTCTATTTTTACGGCTGTTTATGACTTTTTCGCAGGAATCCTGACAAGCATTCACGATTTCTTCTCCACCATTTTCAATGCCATATGGACGGTCATTTCTACGGTATGCACCACAATCTACAATACGATTTCAAGCATATGGAATACGATATATGAGTTCATATCTCCGCTTTTGGAAGCCTTGAAATATCTGTTTGAGACGATTTTTCAGGCAATACATATCATTATCAGCAATGTGATGGACTGGATTTCTGAGAAGATACAGACCATATGGAATGCCATTGTGGAGTTTATCACCCCTCTGCTTGAAGGCATTAAGTCATTCTTTGAAACCATCTGGAATGCAATCAGTACTGCGATTTCCACAGTGATGAGTACGATTTCAAATATCATCACCACGGTATGGAACGCAATTTCAGGCTTTATTTCAAGTGTGATGAACACCATCAAATCGGTAATTTCCTCCATCTGGAACACCATCAGCGGTGCGATTTCAGGTGTTGTAAACGGAATCAGAAATACAATATCTTCCGTTTGGAACAGCATTTCTTCTACAATTTCATCGGTGATGAATACCATACGTTCTACTGTGACAAGCATCTGGAACAGCGTAAAATCAGCGATTTCCAATACAATCAGCGGTATTTACGATACGATTAAGAGTGGATTTGACAAGGCGGTCAACTTTGTAAAGGGACTGGCGAGTGATGCATTCAGCTGGGGTTCGGATATCATCAGCGGAATTGTTGACGGTATCAAAAGCTGTATCAGCTGGATTTCCGACGCCTGTACCGATGTGGCGGATACCATCAGAAGCTATCTGCACTTCTCTGTGCCGGACGTGGGACCTCTTACCGAATACGAAAGCTGGATGCCGGACTTTATGCAGGGGTTAGCAGACGGCATTATCAAAAGCAAAAAGGTTATTGCAAAGGCGGTATCCGGTGTTGCGGATACAATGAAAATTGCTCTTAATACCGACCTTAGCTACAAACTTGACGGAATGACAGGTGCTATCATGAACGGCGGAATTGAAAGTTCTGTGGTCAATAACTACTACAATAACGACAACAGCCGTACAGTAAATCAGACCAACAATAGTCCGAAATCACTGTCACGGCTGGAGATTTATAGACAGACAAAGAATGCGGTGAAGATGTAGAAAGGAGTGATTCCAGATGTTCTATCACCTAATCCTGGAAAACGAAACCGGTCAGCAAATTAACCTGTCCAGAACAGCAAACAGGTTCATGTTCTCAAAGATTGAAGGACTGAATCCACCTGCCGGAACAGTCAGCACATCAAGCTATGCCGGAATGGACGGTTCTTACCTCAACAATGCTTTCATTGAAAAGCGAAACGTGGTCATTCCTTTTGAAATGCGTGGCTTTGATGTGGAGAAACGCAGGCATGAGCTGTATCAGGTGGTCAAGCCGTCACGCTACATCAAAATATATTACTCCACAAAAAACATTTCTGTGTATGCCGAGGGTATTGTTGAAACCTGCGAAATGGAGAACTTTGAGATGCTGACCAAAGGGCAGATATCTATTCTCTGTCCCGATATTTACTGGTATTCCACGGAAACCCAGATTGCGGAGTATTCCAAAATCCGTGGTGCTTTCCACTTCATCTTCCCCGATAATGATGAGCCGTTTCCAATCGGTCAATACAGCACACAAAACATCATGACCATTGTCAATGACGGTGATGAAGTGGGCTTTATCCTTGAAATCAGCGGAGGTCCTGCAAAGAATCCGACTATTTACAATGCAGCTACAGACGAATATATGCAGATTCTCGGTGACATCAAAGACGGCGATGTTATCACCATAACTACGAAAACAGGCAATAAGACGGTTACACTGGAACGTGAGGGTGTTGTTACTAATATTATCAACCGGCTTGTTTCGGGTTCCACCTGGCTGACCTTAAAGCAGGGAGAAAATAAGTTTTATGTTCGTGCGTCTGAGGGACTGTCAAGTCTTAAAGTCCGTCTGATACACCGCAATGCGTACTTGGGAGTGTGAAAAATGCAAATTGAAATATACAACATGATTCCCATAGAGGACAAACTCTCCATAACCCTGGAGGCTGTGTGTGACAGCTTTTCTTCGCTGCTTTGGGATATTGAATACTATGCCTGCGGTGTATTTGAAGTGTACATTGCGGCATCTACGAAAAATATTGAAATCTTCCGGACAGGCAGAATTGTGGGTCGTGATGATGATAAAGAACACTACGGACTGATTGAATCGGTACAGCTGGAAACAGATGCAGAGGACGGCGATTATCTCATTGTGAGCGGTCGCTTTTTAATGTGTCTTCTGGAAAGAAGAATCATTTGTCCTACATTCAACTTTACAAAGAAAGTTTCATACGCACAGATTGTGAACAATGTGGTTTATTACAACGCCTGCAGAACAGGTGCGAGAAAGATTCCGGGGCTTTCGATTGGTGATTCTTCCGGTTCTTGCTGGAAACAAGATACTAAACTGCAAATCAGCTACGATAACCTTATGAAATGGGTATACACCATCTGTGAGAAAATCGGTGGGACTGCCAATATACGACTGGCAAAGACAACCGATGAACAGTATGAAATGCTGCTGGAATTGTCAGAGGGTACAGATAGAAGTATCTTACAAGATGATAACCCACATATTGTTTTCTCAGATGGATACAACAATCTGCTTTCATTTTCCTATTCCACAGATAGTTCTGTGCAGAGAAATTATGCCTATATATTGGGTAAAGGCGAAGGAGAAGAGAGAAAACGCACCACATATTGTGACGGCGATGAACCGGAACACCTTGACCGCTATGAGGTGTATGTTGACGCAAAGGATATGGCGGACGAAGAACAGGAAGACGGCGAAACCAAGCCAATTCCCAATGATGAATACATTAACCTTTTACAGGAAAAAGGCAAAGAAAGTATGGTGCAGCCACTTGTGGTTTCCGAATCGCAGATTGCGGTACAGTCTACGCAGTTTCAGTATAACAGGGACTATTTTGTTGGCGATTTTGTTACCGTAGAACACCGCAGATTTGGTCTGAGACAGAATAAAATACAGCTGATCGGTATGATTGAAAGCTTCGACCAGAACGGAAGAAATCTCACACCCACATTCAAGGAGGTATGACTATGGCATTTTCATATGGATTTTTCAACGCAAAGAATCTTGACAGAACGTATACTGCCGAGAATTTCTGCGATTATCTTGGCAGTATCATCTGCAACGGCATTCAGGATAACTACGGTCAGTGTTTCAAGCTGACAGCAAACAAGCTAAAGCTGACCATTGGCAGCGGTAAGGCGTGGATAAACGGACATTACTTTCTTTCCGATACGCCGTATACCTATGATTTATCAGGCTATGTGAATGAATCTCTGGGCAGATATTTATCAGTGGGTATCTGCTGTAATACCGGCGAAAATTATCGTAAGATAGAGTTTGAAATTCTATCCGGTACGCCTGCCACATCGCCGTCAATTCCAAGATTCAAAGATACAGAAACCAAAACATATCTCACCCTTTGTGCCGTCAGGATTGATGCCGGTGCAGCAGAAATCAAAGTGACGGATTATCGAGAGAATACAACCTACTGCGGTTATGTCCGATGTATTCTCGGAAAATGCAAGGTCACGGATATGATGTCACAGCTTTCGGAGATTACAGCACAGATAAAGGATTACAATTCAACCATTCTTCAGCTGACCAATCAGGTGGCAGAACTTGCAACAAAGGTAAATGAAATGACCGGAGATGTGGTTTCAGTGGGCAAATGCGGCGCTGATATCAATTACGTTCTCTATTCTGACGGCAGACTGATTCTCAAAGGCACGGGGGCAATGTATGATTATGTAGGTGCATATGAAACAAGCGGAAACAAATCTCCGTTCTGCGAAAATGATAACATCACTTCTGTTGTCGTCTCAGAGGGCATCACAACGGTTGGTGAATATGCATTTCAATACTGCAACAATCTGAAAATAGCCGCTCTTCCGACAACGCTCAAAACCATCAAGCGAAATAGTTTCATACCGCACATTGATGAATATCTGGTTCATCAGAATCTTTACGGACTGACTGAAATTACAATTCCGTCTAAAGTGACCGAGATTGCAAAGTTCGCCTTTTCAGGTACAGCTATCAAATCCCTTACCATTCCTGCATCTGTTACAACAGTCGGTGAACAGGCGTTTGGAGAATGTCAGAAGCTTGAAACTGTTCGCTACAGCGGTAAGGTTATCGGTGACAGAATGTTTGTACGCTGTATCAAGCTGAAGAATTTCACGATCACCAAAAGCACAACAGAACTTATCGGTGGCTGTTTCAACTACTGTGAAAGCCTCACGCAAATCACCTATGAGGGCAGTCTTGCTGAATGGAACGCTGTGAAAAAGAACACAAACTGGGACGGTCATTCAAGCAGTACAGTAGATAGTCCCCTTGTCAAAATTCAGTGCCTGGATGGATATATGGAATATGATGCAGATACGGAAACGTGGAAGGAAGTGAAGGCATGATAAAATTTCTTGTAAAGGGACAGAACATCGAAACGCTGGAGCATGAGGTCATTGCAGCTGATCAGATTGCTTTTGTAAAGATACATTTTGTATTTGATAACAGCTGGAAACCCCTGCATAAAGTGGTGCAGTTCACACAGGACGAGTTCACTTACAACAGAGTTCTCGGATTTGACGAGACAAGCTGTCATCTGCCGGCGGAACTTGCAGCCGGTGCTGTGAAGATGTCTCTTTTCGGTTATGACGCAGAATCATCTGAAACAGTCAGGGCAACAACGGTTGTGAAAACCCTGCATATCAGACCATCTGGTTTTGACGGTGAAAGCAGCAATGTACCGCCAACGCCTGACCTATACCAGCAGTTGCTTCAAAAGATAAGTGAAAAAGGTGCTGACGGCAAGTCTGCATTTGAGATTGCTGTAGAGAATGGCTTTATTGGTACAGAAGCTGAGTGGCTTGAGAGCTTAAAAGGTAAAGACGGAAAAGATGGAGTTGACGGAAAAAATGGTCAGGACGGTAAAGATGGAATTGATGGAAAATCTGCATATGAAATCGCCATTGCAAATGGCTATTTTGGCACAGAATCTGAATGGCTTGAGAGCTTAAAAGGAAAAAACGGTATTGACGGACAACCCGGCAAAGATGGAATTGACGGGACAAATGGACAGGACGGTAAAGATGGCATTGACGGTACGCCCGGAACTGACGGAAAATCTGCATACATTATTGCTGTAGAGCATGGATTTACCGGAACAGAAACTGAATGGCTTGAGAGCTTAAAAGGTAAAGACGGTACCGACGGACAGCCCGGAAAAGATGGAGTTGATGGTAAAGATGGCGTCACGCCTGATATGTCGGATTATCCGAATAAAGCAGATTTCGAGGCTTTACAGCAGAAATTACAGTCTTTGCAGGATAGCACTATGGACTACATCATGGGGCTTACAAGCAGATGCGACTCATTTGATACAGAAATTCAGGAAATAGACGCCAATGCTCAGCAGCTAAGAGATTCTGTTCAGTTTGATTTTCAGACAAAGGAAGAAGAAATCCTCGCTCTTGAAACCAGAATTATCGCTCTTGAAAGCCGTTCCGGCATCGAATACATCACGGTCTTTTCTTCCGGCAGTGATGCTTTGCAGAAATATGGTGAGAGCGTCTACACCTATTACAACGACGGTTACCGTTCGCTTGCAGGCTTTGCGGAAAGCTATCCCCATTTCTGCTGTACAGAGAATGACTATGCTTTGTACTTCAATCAGTCTGATTTCAGCTGGGCAGGAACAGTATTTGTGCTTTGCCTGACGCCTGTTGCTCTCACTTCTTCTATGAATCTGATTCTCAGTTATACAGTCGGTGCGTCACAGGACGCTGAATTTTATCTGGTGAAGAAAACCGACAAGACCGGGGCTGAACTTGCTCAGTATATCTATGAGGAAATACAGGCAGGAAATGCAGTAACTTTACAATTCAAATGGCTTTATTCCGATACATATATTTCCGTGATGCAGTCATTGGAAAACGTACCGGATGGAGAATATTATCTTGCCTTCAAAGGCACATCGGATAATTCACATCCGATGATAAAATCAATCAAATTTATGGGAGGATGATGTTTATGAAAGAATGGATCTGTACAATTGCAGGCATTGTAGGCGGATTTATTGCCACGCTGTTTGGCGGATGGGACTCGGCTCTTGCAACACTTGTAGTGTTCATGGGTATCGATTTTGCAACAGGTCTCGTCACTGCAATTATGGGAAAATCCAAGCACAGCAAAAGCGGAGCACTCAACAGCAAGGCAGGCTGGATTGGTCTTGCGAAAAAGTTCTGTATTCTGCTGATGGTTGTGGTTGGTGTGAGAATTGATATTCTCATCGGCACAAACTACATACGTGACGCAGTCTGCATCAGCTTTTGTCTGAACGAGCTGCTGTCTATTGTAGAAAACACCACACTGATGGGCGTACCCTATCCGCCGGTATTCAAAAAAGCAATTGATGTTCTGCAAACCAAGGTTGGCAGAATGGAAGAAACAACTGACAAGGAGGAATCTGATCATGGCAATTCTGAAACCTGATAACACATCTACTCTGAATGGAGTAAAAATCAACGAGTATCTGCTCACCAAACACAATCCAAACAGTATAGCAAT
>JABLTO010038242.1_pt1 | contig 13586 bp, 9 predicted proteins | sample 7160091 | NCBI WGS metagenome assembly JABLTO01 (sample SAMN14651225, study PRJNA627086) | human gut metagenome | isolation source: feces | host: Homo sapiens
AAAAGCGTTCGCTGTCAGCTAATCCAGCTAACATTTTCGAACGCTTTGAAGCCCGTCGCCAAGAGGATTTGAACCTCCGACCCCTCGCTTAGGAGTATGGCTTACCACCTCGTGCGGTTACCGACTACATAACTTCTCATGCAAGAAAAGCCTTGATTTTATAGGCTTTTCCGGGCGTCGTGTTTGACATGGCACTACATCTCATTCTACGATTTTTGCCCCCATTATGTAATGTACAATTAGCAAATTCTTAGCAAGAATATAGTCACCAAACCATATCCCAAATAGCAAGGGGAATATCTGTTTATAGATATTTTACCCCGTAGGAGGTAGTATGTCAAATTGTGAAAACAGAACTTATACCGTTGAAGATATTGCCAAAATGCTGAATATCGGCAGAACATCCGCTTACAACCTTACGAAAGAGGGGCACTTCAAAATTGTTCGCATAGGCAATACAATCAGGATTTCAAAGAAGTCCTTTGACGAATGGTTAGATAAATTAGATATATAACAGAATACAGTCCCTCAACGCCATAGGCTATTAAATTCCTATGGCGTTTTATTTCCCATTATTTTCGTGTTCCATTTTTAATATATTTTTTATTTTGGAACATTTTGATTGAATTTGCATTGTATTTGTAGTATAATTCATCTGTACCAAAATAGCATTTATGAGGTGAAATGATGAACAGTGATGAATTAGTACCAAAACTAGTACGGGCATGTTTAGATAATGACCGAAGATTAGTTGAAGAAATTTCTACTATGTTGGTTAAGTTATATAAAAAAAAGCAACCCAATATTGCTCAGGAAATTTCTCAATCTTTAACTTACTCCCGAAATGGTGCTTCTGCTATAAGATCTGTCGATGTACAACCAGTTCCAATCGATAGAGAAACTCGCTTTACTCTTTGCAAAGCAGAAGAACCTTTAGAAATTGACCCTCCGATATTATCAACAGAAACCATGGAGGAACTAAACAATTTCATACTCGAAAGAACAGAAATCGAGAAACTGCTTATTGAAGACATTACTCCACCCAATAGTTTACTTTTTATTGGCGAGCCGGGCGTAGGAAAAACTTATTCTGCAAAATGGCTTTCTTACAAATTAAATTTACCCTTAATAACAATGGACTTAGCTACTTCTATTTCAAGTTATCTTGGTCGCTCAGGTCAAAATATTAAACATATTTTTGATTATGCAAAGTCGTTTCCATCAATTTTACTTTTAGATGAGATTGACGCAATTGCCAAACGCAGAGATGACGCTTCAGATTTAGGAGAATTAAAACGATTAGTTAATGTCTTACTAAAAGAATTAGAAACATGGCCAAGTCAAAGCATAATTATTGCAGCAACCAACCATCCCGATTTATTAGACAAAGCTATATGGAGACGTTTTGATCGAACAATCACATTTAAAACTCCAGAAATAGGTGAACGCAAACTATTATTACAAAGATACTTAGGCAAGTATTATGATATGCTATCGCCCAAAGCCCTTTCTTTTGCACTACAACAAACTGCCCATATTAGTGCTGCTGATATTGGCAAACTATGTACACACGTTAAAAGAAAAATTGTTTTAGCTGGGAGTAATTCAGATTTAATTGTTTTTGAAGAATTTTGTTTAAATTCTTGCGACAGCAAAACGCAAAAGATAGAACTTTGCAACTTGCTTCGAGAGGTGGATCCTTCTTTAAGTATACGTGATATATCAAAAATAACAAAGATTCCAGCAACATCTGTAAGTCGTTATTTGCAGAATGGAGGTGCATCAAATGAGTAACAAACATCCAATTTTAGGACGCGGAGAACTATATGTAAAAGATATTGAAAAGCGTTACTATGGAGGACCGCAAAAACTCCCCCATACTTATCACGAAAATAAGCTAGCTTTAATCAAGGATATTACTTCTATTCAAGAAGAAGTCCAAAGAAATGACGAGATTTTTTTACAAGAAAAAGTCGTCTGTATCCGTATGGAACCTAAATTTGAAGCTAAATCTTATTCACCTGATATGCTTTTATCGGTGGATGGTATTACTCCTATTGGAGGACGTAAATATGTAATTTCAAAGTCTGAAGAAGGTCTGGTTAAATCGAAATTATATTTTGCAAAAACCAGTGATCGGGGATTAGAAAACCTAAAACACATATTGGAGTCTGGTCAAAAAGATAACACTGTTACCTGGCAAAATCAAATTTCAACTATTCGAACAATTGATTTGCTCGATTCTACAGAAAAAATTTCAGGTTTCTCAGGTACTTGGGATAGCGGATTAGTTGAAATTGTTTTACATCCATTTATATGGAATGACGCTTTTGCTATGCAACAATTCTTAACCCTTTTAGATTTAGAAGCAGATAAATACAAAATATCTGGTTATGAAAATGGTCCTTTATTTTGTGCAGCCGTATGTGATCACGAAACATTAGAACGATTGGCAAAGTTTAACCCATTAAGAACCATTCATCCTTTAGGGGAACTCAACATACCAAATATGCGTGGCAGCTCTTTTTTTGACGCACCAGTTCCACCATTATACAAAGGAACTCCTCAAATGCGAATAGGTGTTTTTGATGGTGGTGCTGACTCGACATTACCTCACTTAAAAGATTTTGTCACCGCACATGAACTGACACCTATCACTGGACATCCAGCACTTATTGCACACGGAACTGCAGTTTGCGGTGCTGTTTTATATGGGTTGTTAAATTATAAATCATCAACTGAACAGCTTGAAACGCCGATTGTTTCTGTTGACTCATATAGAGTATTGCCACAACAGCAAACTGGAAATCCTATAGAAGATAGCGGACTGTATCCTGCAATCGATCAAATAGAACAAATCGTGCATAACCATACAGAAACTGCATTATATAATTTATCTTTCGGTCCTCGAGGTGCAATTGTTGATGATGATATTAGCCGTTTTACCTATGCATTGGATAGGCTTTCCATGCTTCCTCATCATCCACTATTTTGTGTTGCTGTTGGAAATGATGGGGATTTACCCTATCCTTTTAATAGGATACAAGCACCCGCAGACTTAGTTAATGGGTTAGGAATTGGCGCTTATACATTTGACAGAAATGGAGAAAAAGTAAGGGCTAGTTATAGTTGCATTGGCCCTGGACGCGAAGGATGTAAAGTAAAGCCTGATGTCTTGGAATTTGGAGGATCACCAGAAAATCCAGCTGTTTTAATTAGCACTATACCAAATAAAGCAACTGTAGAATGTGGAACCAGTTTTTCCTCTCCTATTGTTACTGGTAAGCTAGGAAAAATGATGGCATTATCTTCTGAAATCTCTCAGCATATGGCTAAAACACTACTTATTCACACAGCAGAAGATTCAGATGAATATAGCATTGAAGAAATAGGATTCGGATTCTGTGTTGATGATGTTACAAATATCCTAAACTGTGAAGACAATAAAGTTGTTGTTTTATATGAAGGAAATATAGCCCCTAAACAAAATATACAACTCCCTATTCTTCTCCCAGATATAAATGGACTTAAATGTAACGCTAATATAACATGGACTCTTTCAACTTTATCTGAATTAAACCCAAATGATGTTGACTCTTATACTTGTAATTGTGTAGAAGATTATTTTTATCCGCATGATAAACATTATAATTATTTCAAAAACACAATACAGGGTAGAAAGCAAAAAGCAGCCTTTGCTGGGACTGATGCAGAAAAAGAACTATATGATTTAGGATATAGTCGTTCCGATCTTCCAATCTCCAAACCGCCAAAGCAATTTTTGAGTGAAGATGAACTGCGATCACAACATTTGAAATGGGATACTGTAACCAAAAAGACTATTACTATGAGAACGTCTTCTTTGAACAATCCATTTTTCATACTTCATGGAATGAACAGAGATATTGCTGGAACTACCCCCATGAAATATTTTGTTGCCATTACAGTAGAGATTCCAAAATATCCTGGAATTTTGTATGACGATATTTTAGCGCAATATCGAAATCTTGTACCAATCAATATAAAAGTAGAAAATCAGATTTTCGTCGAATTATAAACTTTATAAAAAAACGCCATAGGCTATTAAATTCCTATGGCGTTTTTTTATACCTATTTTCAGAAAGGAGCTCATCCCATGAATTTGACTGAAAACGAAAAGAGAATGGTTTATCAGGTAGAAAGCACCTGCCAGGCAGCCATTCTGAACGAGATTGCCATGAATAAGCGATACGCACCAAACCCAGAAATCCGGCAAACCGCAGAAAGTCTTCTGTCAAAGCTGCGGCTGCTCTCTGACAAGGAGTGCATGGCTCTGGTAAATGATGTTCAGAAGAATTACCGCCTGCCGGGGAAAGCCCGAACCATCGGGGAAATGCTTGCGGAGGCAAGGCAGAAGTCCGGGGCGGAGAAACTGGCCGGCCATGACATTATGGCCCTGGAGCGTTTTGACCCTGACACCCGCCACATGATCGTCTTTGATGTTCTCTCTGATGAGTCCCCTATGGGATACAAAGGTGAGCGTATGCGGCTGTTCCTCACCGATCAGGGATACCAGAAAGCCAGGGAGAACCATGGCAAGGGATTTATCAAGATCAGAAACCACGCCCAAGTGATAGCCGGCAACCTCCGCTATGACGCAAAAGACCGTGACCTCTGAAAAGCACCCTCTTTTGGGGCGAAAATCATTCCTTTTCCTCTCCGTGTGCCTCCCTCTGATAAGAGGCAGGGGGATTTATCCCCTTACCCTGATGGAAACGGCACAGAGGAAAAATCACAAGGAAAACGACCTTTTTAGAAAACGGAAAGGAGGTGTCCGATTATGGCAGTTTTCCGCATAGAGAAAACCCGTGATTATACCGTGATGGCAAACCACCATCTACGGAACACGAAACTATCTCTCAAAGCAAAGGGGCTTCTCTCCCTCATGCTCTCCCTCCCGGAGGACTGGGACTATACCACCAAAGGGCTTGCAAAGATATGTAAGGACGGTGTGGACAGCATTTGCTCAACGGTAAATGAGCTGGAGGAACACGGCTATGTGATACGGGAGCGTATCCGAAACGCCAAAGGGCAGCTTACGGATATTCAGTACACCATTTTAGAACAGCCTAAGCCGCCCCAGCCGGGACAGGAAAAACCTAAACAGGAAAATCCAGTTTTGGGTAATCCAGTCTTGGGAAGTCCAAAGCAGGAAGAACCTGAACAGGGAAACCCCGCACAATTAAATACTAAGAAATCAAGTAATCAGGGATTAAATACTGATTTATCAAATACGGAGGTATCAAATCCTATCCGATCAAATCCGTATGAGCATGAGCCGCAGGCGGCGGATGAGATGGGAACGGATACAAGGTCCGCCAGAGAGATTTATCGGGAGATCATCCTGGAAAATATCGAGTACCGCCATCTGGTCCAGAATAACCAGATCGACAGAGAGCGGCTTGACGAACTGGTGGAGCTAATCGTAGACACTGTCTGTTCCGCAAGAAAGACCATCCGTATTGCCGGGGACGACTACCCTGCGGAGGTGGTGAAATCCCGCTTTATGAAACTGGACAGTTCGCATATTGAGTATGTGCTTTCCAGTATGCAGGAAAATACCACCTATGTCCGTAACATCAAGAAATATCTGCTGGCGGCCCTGTATAATGCACCATCCACCATCAGCAGCTACTACACTTCCCTGGTGAACCATGACCTGTACGGCGGAGGAGAAAGGAGGTAATCCATGCAGGAAGAAGTAACCCAGAAAACAATGGCACTTGCCATCACCACTTCCAAAATGACCACCTCCGTCTTGGCTAAGGCCATGCGGAAGTTCCTGGAGGCACAGAAAAACAAAAGCCACCAGCTCCCCAAAGGGAAACAGACCCTAAAAGAGCTGATGAAACATAACACCGGAGTCTCCAACCTGGTGATCACCAACGACAACATCCGGGCATTTTCTGCCACCGCTAAGAAGTACGGCATTGATTTTGCCCTGAAAAAAGACAGCAGCACGCAGCCGCCCCGGTACCTGGTATTCTTCAAAGGCCGGGACGCTGACGTTATGACGGCGGCTTTTAAGGAGTTTTCCGCAAAGCAGCTCTCCCAGGAGAAAAAGCCCTCTATCCGCAAACTCCTGTCCAGCATGAAAGAGCTGGTGCAGAAAAAGGATAAGGTTCTGGACCGCACCAAACACAAGGACAGGGGGATGGAACTATGAAACAGGTAAATGTGAAAAAGCTGCTGATCTTAAACCTCCCATACTTACTATTTGTGTGGCTGTTCGATAAGGCAGCCCAGGCGGTGCGGCTCTCTCCCGGAGCTGACCTCTCAGGCAAACTGCTGAACCTGGGCAGCGGATTTTCTCAGGCTATGGAAAGTATTGCTCCCAGTTTCCATCCGGCAGACCTGCTTGTGGGGCTGATCGGTGCGGTGACAATCCGGCTGATTATCTACACCAAAGGGAAAAACGCAAAGAAGTACCGCAAAGGTATGGAGTACGGTTCTGCAAGATGGGGAACACCAGCGGATATAAAACCCTACATAGACCCGGTATTTGAAAACAATGTACTGCTGACCCAAACGGAACGGCTAATGATGTCGAACCGCCCAAAGAACCCAAAGTATGCCAGGAATAAAAATATCCTGGTGATCGGCGGTTCTGGCAGCGGCAAGACCAGGTTCTTTGTAAAGCCCAACCTCATGCAACTCCATTCCTCGTATGTCGTCACGGACCCGAAAGGAACCCTCATTCTGGAAACAGGCTCTCTCCTGGTGCGGGCAGGCTACAAGGTCAAGGTGCTGAACACGATCAACTTTAAGAAGTCCATGCACTATAACCCATTCGCCTATCTGCGGAGTGAAAAGGATATTTTGAAACTTACCAACACCATCATAGCCAACACCAAAGGCGACGGTGAAAAATCTTCCGAGGATTTCTGGGTCAAGGCGGAACGCCTCCTGTACTGTGCCCTGATCGGCTATATCTGGTATGAGGCCCCGGAGGAAGAAAAGAACTTCATCACCCTTTTGGAAATGATAAACGCAAGTGAGGCCAGGGAGGACGACGAGGCATACCAGAGCCCCGTTGATCTCATGTTCTCCCGTCTGGAGGAAAAAGAGCCGGACCATTTCGCAGTCAAACAGTACAAGAAGTACAAGCTGGCTGCCGGCAAAACGGCAAAGTCCATCCTGATTAGCTGCGGAGCCCGGCTTGCCCCATTCGATATTAAGGAACTGCGGGATTTGATGGAGTATGACGACCTGGAGCTTGACACCCTAGGAGACCGCAAAACCGCCCTGTTTCTCATTATGAGCGACACGGACACCACCTTTAATTTCGTGATCGCCATGCTCCAGAGCCAGCTTTTCAATCTGCTCTGTGATAAGGCGGATGATGAATACGGAGGCAGGCTACCGGTTCATGTGCGGTGTATTCTGGACGAGTTCGCCAACATTGGACAGATACCAAACTTTGATAAATTGATTGCCACCATCAGGAGTCGGGAAATCTCGGCTTCTATTATTTTACAATCGCAATCCCAGCTAAAGACCATCTACAAGGATGCCGCAAATACCATTGTCGGCAACTGCGACACGACCTTGTTTTTGGGAGGCAAGGAGAAATCCACGCTCAAAGAGCTCTCGGAAATCCTGGGGAAAGAGACTATTGACAGTTTCAACACCTCAGAGAACCGGGGGACGCAGATTTCCCACGGCCTCAATTATCAGAAATTAGGAAAGGAGTTGATTGATGGAAAACGCCTTAGAAATTTATCAAAAAGCAAGAAAAAAATTGAATGCATTTCATTATGCAATGTATCTTATTAGCTGGGATTCTGAAACTGAAGCTCCTGTAGGATGTTTAGAGGAAAGGTCTAAACAAATTGGTGAACTTGTTTCAATGATGTTAGAAATATCTCATTGTAAAGAATATGTTGAGGCGGTAAAAACTTTATATGATAAAAAAGAAGAGTTAACAACAGATTTAAAATTTTTTTTTCATCATACTCTTTTGGTTTTATGTATTATGAGTTTAATAAGCACTTACCCGAATTGTTGTTGGCAAGCGGGCAAGCACTTTTTGACTAAAGAATCAGTCTCCCCAGTTTAACGGAGCCACATATTCCCATTTAGTAAATACGAGACTGCCACTTGTTGCTCTGACAAGGAAAGTTCCGCCGGAGCTAAGTTGCGAGAATGGCACTTTCCACGTGTCGCCTGTTCCGTCTGCATCGCTCACACCATCGCTGGTTGCTTTGGCGATTATCTTATTGTTCAGTATCCATTCGGTGTAGAGCCAGCTGCCGGTAGGTGTTACGCTCTCTTGGAGTTCAAACGACAGTACATTGGGTTGACTGGAATCTACAGTGTGGCGGCAATCAGATCTATCATCGAACACATCACTACACCAAGGTCTCGTACTTAGGAGGGTTATATTGTCACTGACATGGAAACGAAGTTCCACATCTCCCCACATAAAGAAGAGTTCGAAGTTGGCATTGAAAGGTTCGAAGTAGAAGTTGTAACGTCCGGGCATCAAGCTGCCGGGACCATATTGAGTACCTAACGTAACATCCATGTTGTGTACCTCAGGACGTTTGGGATTGGCCTGCTTGAACTTCACGGTCTTGGTCAGCGGTGTAGCGCCTTCGGCGGCTTTGGTTGCCAGTATGATTGTTCCCGTACGAACGCTGGACCCCGTATGTTCGGATACTTTGATTACCAGTTCTTCAGAACCGGAGAAAGAAGTTTTCTCGAAATCGTACCATGTATCGTCCAGTTCATTCTCTTTATAAACAGTCCATTCTGCATTGGATTCTATGGAGATTTTGAGCTCCTGCTCTTGCTCATAGATGGTAAACCACTTACCGTTCACTGGTGTTTCCGGTGTCAGCAGCACGCCGTCTTGTGTGCATTTCACTTCCATGGCAACTTTTCCGTGGCGGTCGTAAATGGTTACTACACCCGTTCTCATTTCACCTGTGTTGGGGGTAGCTTCTACTGTAATCTGTCCGTTTTGCTCGCCTTCAATCTTCCCGTCGTTACCTCGGATAGAAAGCCAGATGTCACCTTCTGTCACCTTAGCACTCCACTTCTGGTTACTGAGCACATTGAATGTCATAGCATCGCCTTCTTGGTTAATCATCTCTACGTCCTCTACATTCAGATAGGCAGTACCTTTCTGAGTGAGTACAAAGCGTTTGCCTGTCCAATAGTCACTCTTGATGTGAATGGTATCTATACGGTCGTCCAGTGCGGTATTCTCTTTGCAGGCAACAGTTACAGTATAGGTCTTACCAGCTTCACCCGTTGAGGGTGAAAGGGTATACCAGTCATATTTTCCGAAGACTTCCCATGAGTCAGTAGACTTGACTTCGAAAGAGAAAGGCTCCGGGTTGGAGGCTTGGATCACGTAAGAGTCTTCTACTCTATAACGCAAGTCGACCCACTTCTCTGCTTTGTCCTCTTCGCAGCTCTGCAACAGTAAACCAGTTGTAGGCAATGTCAAAAGCGGTAAAGCCCAGTATATTGCTTTATGTATAATTGATTTCATATTCACTTTATGTTTTTAGTATTATTCATAAGACTCAAAGTTGATAGATTTGAATGTCATTGTACAAATCTGGTCTGTTTCACTTTCAAATCCGAAGTAGAACTGTTGTCCACGGAAATTCGGATTGACCGCATAAATGTCCGTCTTATTTTTCATCCGTGCTACCTCTTGTTCGTTGACGTAAAGTATTAGACATATTTTGCCTTCATTTTCCGGATCGTCTTTGGCTTCAATGGCAATAGATTTAACGTCATTGATGTTTATATTAAAGTTTTGTAGTTTAAAGTAAGCTCCGTCCCATGCATCAATGTTTGAAGTCATCTCTGAACTTTCCGGTCTCAACCATGCTTTGATATAACCGGAGCCATCTCCCCAAGTCCATGTATCTCCGTTAAGCTCGATTGCTCCATTACTGTCCGGTATATCCACTTTGTCAAACTCCCAAGCAACTTTTCCTTTTCTGAATCCAAAATTGGATACAAATCTGGCTGCGCCTTTACTTTGGATAGTAGTATATCCTGTCACCGGATCTACGGTCTCCTCTCCTCTGTTTAGAGACATATTTCTGGGTTGTGTCACTTCAATAGGCACGCCTTCAAATCCCGGAACATTCATTTTAGGATACAGTAAGATGTGTCCGGTACGCGGAACGAATAAATTATTAAACGTAGTAGACAGTTTTAACCGATTGCCGTCTGCTTCTGCACTCAGCCATTCTTTGTATTCAGTCGGAATTTCTATTTTCCATTCTACACTAGAGTTGATTTCTATTGTTTTCTCTCCACCTTCTCCGCTCATTGTGTTAACAGCATCTTCTTCATTCTTGGTTTCAATCACAATACCATCTTGGGTAATAGTGAATGTCTCCTCCTGAAAAGCCGTTTTCACGGTGATTTCCGCACTTCTTATTGCTCCTGTATTTTGGGGGACAGTAATTGTAATGTTCTCTTTCTCACCGTTCTCATTTCCCGTACCGGATGTTTTATCGATATTCTCAAGGAACTGAGTCGTAGTAATGATTTCCCACGGTTTATTGGAAATGATATTAAATGAAACCATGCCTCCTTCGGTAGGAACGATATCCGTAGGACGAATTACTACCAAGTCTTCTTTAGAAGCTTGTTCGATAGTCACTACCTTAGTTCCCTCAATGCCTTCAGCCTTGATGAACAGTTGAGCTGTACGCATTTGTTTTCCCACATTATTTTCGAGAGTTACTACAATCTCCGAAACCAGTGAACTTGCCGCACTCATAGTGGGAGTGGGTTTGCACCACTGTTGATTACTCTCGATTGTCCAAGGGGTGTTTGAACTGATATTAAAAACGATGTTGCTGGGAGAAGTTGCCAAAGCGGTATAAGCCTCCAGTGCATCTATCTGGATGTTGAGGGGTCCTTCCGGCTGTGAGTCGATATCGAACTCCTGACATGCTACGAAACTGAATGTGCACAATGCAAGAATCAGTTGCAATAATGTGTTGTTATATAACTTTTTCATATATCATATTTACTATTAGATTAGACAATAAATTACCATCCTGCATTTTGAGGATTTAAGTTTGTATTTTTGTACAGCTCGCTCTGAGGTATAGGATAGAGATACATGCAGTCTCTCCATGTGCGGCTTTCATAAAGGTTTTTATAAAAACTCAGTGTGCCGTTCTGTTGTTTTTCAATCTTCACTCCGTACAGTTCGCGCTGGGTAGTATCAGCTATTTTCCACCTGCGTACATCCCAAAAACGGTGATCTTCGAAGGCAAATTCTACGCGCCATTCATTGTACAGACGTTCCAAGAATTCTTCTTTTCCCATAGAAGTAAGTAGCGGCATGTCGGCATTCTTTCTTACTTCGTTGATAGCCCACAATGCTGAATACACATAAGTCTCATCAGTGTAGTCGACATCATTGAAAGCGTTAACCATGGATTCTGCATAGGTGAGCAAGGTTTCCGCATAACGGTAAATTGCCCAATAGTGCTTGTTGGCTGATTCCCTGCCCGGTTCAAAACTAGTACCTTCCTGAATGTATCGGCGCAGAAAATAACCGGTGGGCGAACCTCCTTCTGACACAATACCATCATCGACACCTCCTTTGAACGTTTCTACCGTACTCTCTTTAAATGTCATGCCATTGGCGAGAATTGTGCGATAGAATCGTTTGTCACGGTTTTCATAAGGAGCTTGCGGATTGAAATCGGGGTCATCGCAAACCCAACCGGTATTTTCCAGTGTCACTCTATAACCGTTGGCGGTTTCAAAGGCGTCCACCAGATTTTGTGACGGGAAGTTGCCGTAAGCAATCATGGAAGTGCGTGCCCCGTAAGTGAAACGAAGAGGAAAATTATATCTCTCGAAGTTTGTAGCTTCAGCATTGAGTCTCATCAGTACCACTTCTTTTGATGCGAAGTTGTTGGCACTCTCTTGACCGTCAAGGGAGTAAAGTCCTGTATTCATGATGTCCAATGCAGCTTTGGCGGATTGCTTCCATAATTCGGTATCCATAGAAGGATTATGTAAGCGGCTGGCTGCATATAATAATGCTTTTGATTTCACCGCCATTGCAAAACCTCTGGTTACTCTGCCTATCTCCGCTCCCGGTTCGTTTACATAATCATCCGGTAAGTTGTTAGCAGCCTCGTTACATTCGTTGACAATAAAATTAATCACCTCGGCAAATGGTGTTTTACCAATAGTGTTCGCTTCTTCTTCTGTAAGCACTTCCAATGGCATGGCGATATCACCATAGCGGCGTGCCAGCTCAAAAAAGTAGTGTGCGCGCAGCACTCTGGCCTCGTAAGGGAAGTATTTCAATTGCTTCATCCAATTCTGATATTGTCCGTCGTGTTCATAACGCGAGAAGTCCACTTGTGCAATCTCTGTAAGAAAACTATTGGCGGCACGGATGCCACGATAGAGCGTCCAAGCGTCATCATACGTTTTGATGGGTGACCAATTGCCGTTGTTCGCGTTTTGGATGTTGGCGGCGTAAGCTCCGAACTCACCGTCGTCTGAGGCACAGTCACGCATGGAATAACTCTCTTCGGAAAAGATTCCTTCAGTTGCGAAATACGCATATCCTTGCGGCATATATGAGTATACGTGGGACAGCATATCTTTGCTTGTACCGAAATACTTATACATGTCTTCTTTTGTCTTCAAACCGTTTGTTTCATCAAAATCGAGATAATTGCACGAAGCAAGGCTCAACGAAGACAAAACGGTTAAGATGATGTATTTGGTTCTCATAATGTTCATTTACTTTACATTAAAAATTAAGTTTCAAACCCGCCCAATAGCTCCTTGCAGACGGATAAGCGATACCAAGTTGTTCGGGATCGGCAAAATGGATGTTATCTAGCGAGAACAAGTTAGTGCCTTGCACGAATACTTGTAAATCGGCAAAACGGGTCTGAGATTTCGGAAATGTATAAGCTACCAGCAGGTTCCGTAATTTCAGGAACGAACCGTCACGATACCACAATGAACTGGCACGGTAGTTGTTCTGGTTTTCCTGTGTAGTCAGTCTCGGCATAGTAGCTTTGGCTTTGTTCTCCGGTGTCCAGTAAACTTCCTCGTTCAGGAACGTGTTCGAGATGTTTCCGTTGTCCACAAGCGGTCGGTAAAGCGGGCTGTCAAGTAGAGAGACTGTTACACCGGTCATTCCTTGGAAGTCGGCAGAGAGTTCGAATCTTTTATAGGAGAAATTCAGATTGAATCCGAAGTAGAAACGTGGTAGTGAGGAACCGAACATTTTTACCACATCTTTTTCATCAATGCGGTTATCACCGTTTTGGTCTTTATACTTCACGTCACCGGGAGCGATGCCTGAGAATGTTTGCTGCGGGCTGTTGTTGATTTCCTGCTGACTGTTGAAGAATCCTATTGCTTCCAGACCGTACATCTGTCCCACACGGTTGCCTTTGGTGTACAAGTAGTCATACTCTTGATAGGCTTGGTTTACATTGACTACTTCCGAGTTCAAGTACGACATGGTTGCTCCGATACTGTAATGGAAATCACCGGGAGGAGATCGAGCGGCTGAGCCG
>JABLTO010124438.1_pt1 | contig 13585 bp, 11 predicted proteins | sample 7160091 | NCBI WGS metagenome assembly JABLTO01 (sample SAMN14651225, study PRJNA627086) | human gut metagenome | isolation source: feces | host: Homo sapiens
CCCATATAATGAGATGTTAATTGTCCTGTACCTAAAGAAATCACAAAAGCAACTACTGCAATTAATCCTATTTCAATAAGTTGTTGAGCAATAATTTTAACTTTACTTTGTCCAAGGGATAAAAGAACACCAATTTCATAATATCTATTTCTAATTGTTAGAGCTAAAATTAAACAAAGAATTGCACTACCAGCAATCACTACGATCCATACAAACATCTTTGCGAATGATTGCATACTTTCAAGAGAAGAAGCATTTTGTTGATAAAGACGATCATTGGCATCTAATGAGAATGTATCAAAATCAATATCACTTTTCTTTTTCGCAAGTTCTACAAAAGCTTCTGCATTTTCTGGATCATCTAAATAATAAATTGCTGATGTAATATTTTCACTACTTCCAGTAAGTGTTTGCCCAACTGATAAATCAGTATAAATCGTGTTTACTGGATTATTGAAATGGGCACCACCAATTTCATTTGTTGATTGAATTTCATAAATACCTACAATTGTAAGTTCTTGAATAATTGTTTCATCATTAACTGTTGTTGTAATAGTAAAAGTATCACCAACACTTAAATCATTATCACTTGCAAGATTGGTTTCAATGACACAGTTATTTGTATTTGCATCATCACTTGTAAGCAAACGACCATCTGTTAAGGCATAATTACTGTTTGTAAATGAATCTAAATATTCCATTGTAGTATTAGCACTGATTGTAAAATCACCTTGATTTGAAGCTTGTTCTGGTTGATCATTTGGTTTCTTTGTATCTTGTTGATTATTACTATTATCCGATTCAGTTTCTACCGCTGAAATAGAATCACTATCAGCTGACGTAGATATTTGATAATTATAATTTTCTACATACTTTAAATTTTTTAAACTATCTGCCATGATTGTTGTTAATGATGTTTCATTACTTACGGCTTCACCCGGTTCTCTATTTTTCATCTTGTTTTTAAAATCAACAGAAAGAGTTACATCGTTTCCTAAACTACTACGAATTTGATCCATTGATTTTTGTGTTGCTGATTGAATGGATAAACCAGCAATGACGAGATTTGTAATAACGACAATTATTACAAATAATAAAATCGTTTTTCCTATGTTTTTCTTTAAACTTAAAAATGCGTTTTTTATCATACTTTCTACCTCCATCTTCAATATAAAGAAAAAGTATATCCATAAAATGGAATAATTATGTAAAAAAAAGGGGTACACATTATATATTTTATTGCTTTTCTTATTATTTAAAGTTACCCTTATAAAGAAAGAGAAGGGATAAAATATGAAATTAGATAATTTGGCTATAGGAAAAAGTGCTGTAATTGTCTCTGTAGGAGGAACAGGAGCATTAAGACAACACTTTTTAGATATGGGACTTATCCAAGGTGTAGAAGTAACTATAGTAAAATATGCACCAATGGGGGATCCTATTGAAATTAAAATACATGATTATGAGCTTACTTTAAGGAAAGAAGATGCTCAAAAAATAGAAGTTAAAGAAATTACTAAAAAAGAAGAATTAAAAAATGAAAACACTATTTTTCAATATAAAAACCATCCAGGGTATGGTGAATCAAGTTATGATAAAATCAATAATCACCAAATCTATCATGAAAGTGATCTACTTACTTTTGCCTTAGTTGGTAATCAAAACTGTGGTAAAACAACTTTATTTAATCAACTAACTGGTTCTAATCAACATGTTGGTAATTTTCCAGGAGTCACTGTTGATCGTAAAGATGGTGTGATTAAAGGCTACAAAAATACCCTTATAACGGATCTACCAGGAATTTATTCAATGTCACCTTATAGTAGTGAAGAAATCGTGACTAGAAATTTCTTATTAAAAGAAAAACCAAAAGCAATCATTAATATTGTTGATGCAACAAATATTGAAAGAAATCTTTATTTAACAATGCAACTATTAGAACTCAATATGCCTATGGTTGTTGCTTTAAATATGATGGATGAAATGTTAGGAAATGGGGGAACAGTTCTTATTAATGAACTAGAAGCACATTTAGGAGTTCCTGTCGTTCCTATTTCAGCCGCTAAAGGAGAAGGTATTGATGAATTAGTCAGTCATGTTTTACATGTTGCCTATTATCAAGAAAAACCTCAATTTTTACAACATCTTGATAATCAAGCTCTTGATCGTTGTATTAATGCAATTGAACATCTTATTGAAGATCATGCAAAAAAAGCAAGAATTCCTTTACGTTTTGCAGCAAGTAAACTTGCAGAAAATGATTCTCTTTTATTAGAACAACTTGATTTGAGTCAAAATGAAGAGGAAATTTTAGAACACATTCGTAAACAGCTTGAAGAAGAAAGTAGTCTTGATTGTTCAGCTGCTATTGCCAGTGATCGTTTTCATTCAATCATTAATATTTGTAGACAAACTGTGAAGAAACCTCATGAAAGTAAAGAAAGATTAAGAAGTCAAAAAATTGATCAATTTTTAACTGGAAAATATACAGGTATTCCCGCATTTATTGGAATTATGGGTATCGTTTTCTTTTTGACCTTTAATGTTATTGGTTCTTTTTTACAAGGTATCTTAGAAAATGGTGTATCTATTGTAACAAATTATGTTGATGCTCTTCTAACCCAAGCACAAATCAATGTAGCTTTACATTCTTTGATTATTGATGGGATTTTTAATGGGGTAGGAACTGTTTTAAGTTTCTTACCAATTATTGTTACTTTATTTTTCTTCTTATCTATTTTAGAAGATAGTGGTTATATGGCACGTGTTGCTTTTATTATGGATAAACTCCTTAGAAAAATTGGACTTTCTGGACGAAGTATTGTCCCTATGTTGATTGGCTTTGGATGTACAGTACCTGGCGTTATGGCAAGTCGTACACTTTCTTCAAGAAGAGATCGACAAATGACAATCATTCTAACACCTTTTATGTCATGTTCAGCAAAACTTCCAATCTATGCTTTCTTTACCTCTGTCTTTTTCCCAGGTAAGGGCGCATTTGTTATGATTTTCTTATATGTTTTTGGTATTTTGACTGCTATTATTTTTGCTTTAATTTTAAAAGGATCTCTTTTTAAAGGTGAACCTGTTCCTTTTGTCATGGAACTTCCAAACTATCGTATGCCTGGCGCTAAAAACGTCTGTCAATTACTATGGGAAAAAGCCAAAGATTTCTTACAACGTGCTTTTACTGTCATCTTTGTAGCCACAATCATTATTTGGTTCTTACAAACCTTTGATTTAAGATTTAATATCGTCGCAGAATCTAAAGAGAGTATTCTAGCCATTCTCGCTGGATATATCACTCCAATCTTTAACCCATTAGGATTTGGTGATTGGCGCATTTCAACAGCCCTTATTTCAGGATTTATGGCAAAGGAAAGTGTTGTTTCGACATTATCTATTCTTTATGGTTCAACCCAATCATTGTTGACGTCACTTACAACACCAGCTGCTTTATCTTTACTTATTTTCTGTTTACTTTATACACCTTGTATTGCAGCAATCGCTGCAATCAAAAGAGAACTTAATGGTAAATGGGCATTGATTGTTGTCTTTGGACAATGCCTTATTGCCTGGCTTGCCTCTTTTGTTGTGTATCATTTGATTTTATTGGTATTTTAAAACACGAGGATTTCAAACCTCGTGTTTTTTTATACTTTTACTTTATCTAAATAAATAGTTTCTAACATTTCTATTGCTGTATCTTTATCTATTAAGCCTTTACTTATATCTTCTTCTTTTAAAGATTCTATAAATTATTTCATATCAACTTTTAAAATACCATTTAATTCTATTTTCTTATCTTCATAAAGAAGTGTCAACAACTTTAAAACATCATTTCTATGTTTCCTTATATGCCTCGATTGACCTCTTTCCCCTTGAAGAACTCTCTCTTTGATTTCTATATAGGCCTTTACTTTAAACGGGATAAGATGTGCCTCATCTAAAACAGGTAATCCATCAATAATTTTAATACCACTTTTTAAAAAATGATAATAATCTTCATTTAATAAAATTGCTGATAAACTTGATATATCATCATCTATATGAATAGGTGTTAGATGTGATAGGTCATCTATTGGAAACTCGATAGGTTTTCTAGAAAATAATTCTATCATCTTTGGATATAATTCACTTTTAGGATTTGTAAACCGATAGAGTTTTTTATCTTGATTACATTCAAAGATTGGTTTATAGTGCGCTTCATGAATAAAACTCTAAAATCTTCTAGTAAAATAAACATATATATTTTCCATAAGTACAACCATGTCAATATCCTTCGTTGCTCTAAAAGATTCACCATAGTTTTCAAATAAAACAGTACACGCTGTACCACCAATAATCACGTAATAGTTTAAAATGGCTTTTAAACTTCTCTAATCCTATCATTTAAATATTCCTCCATTAATTCTTCTAGTTCAATATGAACTCTTTCATCATCAAAATTCATAAAACTAGAATATAAAGAAATAATGTCAACATTATTATTTTCATCTGCAAATAATCGAGGATCATAATTCCAAATTTCAACCTTACAACAATTTTGACTTTGTTCAGGTATTTCATAAGAAATATATTTATCAATATTTCTTTTATCAATTGCATAAACCTTGTATTCAACAGCATTCATCATTGTAAGATGTTCTAATGCACTATCCCCTGCATAAGCTTCGTCTATTTTTTCTTGATTAATCCAAATAGCTTTTTTTACAGGAGATTTTAAATATTTTTTTCCAATAGACCAATATTTTTCTTTTTCTAAACGTTTATACTCCTTTCTCGTATTTTTCCCACTTGTATAAACAACTCCTAGTTGAATCAATTCTCTCATAGCTCTATTAATCGTCATTCTTGATAGTTTCGTTTTTTGAATAATCTCATTGATTTCTATATTTTCTGATTGATTTAACAGAATTTCTATATAAACAAGTTGTGTTGAAGGTGAAAAAGTGTTGATAGTTATTTCTTTTTTATATTTTTCATTGATACTCAAATAGATAAATGGAAGATATATTTGAATATAGGGAATAATATACGCTATTTTATAATCTAATAATCTTTTTCTCTGTTCTGTATTAATATTTTTGAAGCAAAAAACAATATGTTCGTACCCTAAAGCATTAAATTGTTCAATATGTTTTAATAATTGTTTTATAAGAATTTTATTATCTTTTGAGATAAGTAATAAGCATTCTTTATCACATATCATTGTTTGGTACATTGAATATTTTTGTTTTAAATAAATAGGAATATTTTTATTTTTTATTTCTATTATTTCTGTTTCTTTATCAAAATTTTCTTTTAAATAATCTTTAATATTTATTATTTCATTCATTTTTATCACCCATTGTAACATTATTTATTTAATTGTAACATTTATATTGTTACAATGCGATTTTTATTGTTACAACAAAAAACAGATTCAAAGGGAAGGGAAAAGAATCTGTTTTTAATCTATTATTATCTTTTAAAAAGGGAAATTGATAATTAAGTTTTAAGTTTAAGTAAGTTCTTATTCCTCCTTTCGTCTATTATCATAGGTTACAAATATGAACTTTATTTAACTTTTTCATGTTTCTTTCTTGTTTGTTTTGTCAAAAATTATGGGATAAAAAAATGCAACGTTAAATAACATTGCATTTTTAAATTGTTTTAATATTTTGGTGTTAATTCTACATACATATCTTTGTATTGTTTTGCGCTTTGTTGCCAAGAGACATCTTTATTCATATCACGAACAACCATTTCATCCCAATATTTTCTATTTTCAAAATAAAGTGTTTTAGCACGATTAATTGCATCATAAAGAAGTCCACTTTCATAACGGTCAAAGGTAAAACCATTACCTGTATTATCAAATAGATTATAAGGTTGAACAGTATCTTTAAGTCCACCTGTTTCTCTTACAATTGGGATAGAACCATATCTCATACTAATAAGTTGTGTAAGTCCACAAGGTTCAAATCTTGATGGTACCAGTAAAGCATCGCATCCTGCATAAATATTGTGAGCGACATTTTCATTGTAGGCAATATATGCACAGAAGTTTCCTTTATATTTATTTTCATAATAACGGAAAGCATCTTCATACATCGCATCCCCTGTACCTAAAACAACAACTTGTGTATGTTCATCCATAATACTTGGAATAACATCATTAACAAGATCAAGACCTTTTTGATTTGTAAGACGCGAAATAAGTCCAATAACAATTTTATGATCATCAACTTCTAATCCTAAGGATTCTTGAAGTGCTTTTTTATTCGCTTTTTTATTTTTGATAACAGATTGGCTATCATATTGAGCAGCTAAAAGTTTATCTGTTGCTGGATTCCAAATATCCGTGTCAATACCATTAACAATTCCTAAAATCTTACTACTATGATATCTCAAATGTTCTTCAAGACCTTCACCATACTCTTCTGTTTGGATTTCTCCAGCATACGTATTACTTACTGTTGTTAATTTATTACAATAAGTGATACCACCTTTTAACATATTCGCATCTAACCAATTTTGTGTCATACAATCTTTATTGAAGACATAATCAGGAAGATCTGACCAATATTGAATTGTTTTTCGATCATAGATACCTTGGAATCTTAAGTTATGAATTGTAAGAACAGCACCTGCACGTCCTACATTTGTATCTTTAAAGCTTGTTCTTAAATAAAGAGGAACTAAAGCTGCTTGCCAATCATGACAATGTACAACATCTGGTGTCCAATTTAAATAATTAAGTGCCGCAAGAGCTGCTTTACTAAAATAACAGAACTTAGGAATATCATCGATAAGATTAGTATATGGATTACCCCATGAGAAGAATTCATCATTATCGATAAAATCATAAACAACACCATCTTCTTGATATTCCATAATACCTACATAATATTGTTTTCCATCTGCACATAGATCCATATAAAATGATCCTTTATATTCCATCTTTTCTTGGAACTTTTGAGGAATGCATTTATATCTAGGAATAATAACTTTAACATCCATATTTAATTTAGCTAAACTCTTTGGAAGAGCTGACATAACATCCCCTAATCCACCCGTTTTTACAAATGGATAACATTCTGAACCAATAAAAGCAACACTTCTACGTGGTCCTAAATCAATTGGTTGAGGTTTTTCAACAGGAACTTCTTGAATAACTTCTGTTGGTTTAGCCTCAACAGGTGTTTCACTTTTTACGGATTTTGGTTTAGCAGTAGTTTTTGTTTTAGTAGTTGTTGTCTTTTTTGTAGTTGCTTTCTTAGTAGAAGCAGCTTTTTTAGTTGATGTTGTTTTGGTAGCAACTTTTTCAGTTGTTGTATCTTTTTCAGGTTCAACAGTCGTCTTTGTTTCTGATTTTGCAGTAGTTGTCTTCTTACTTGTAGCTGTTGTTGATTTAGCAGCTGTAGCCTTTTTAGTAGTCGCTTTCTTAGAAGGCGCTGTTTTTACAGCTGGTGCTGATTCAGCAGCAACAACTTTTTCACTTGTTTCTTTTGGTTGAACAGTTGTCTTTGGTGTTGATTCAACAATATCAACTTTTTTTGGTACTTCTACTGGGTTGACTTCAGTTACCTTTTCACTGGTAACTGGTGCCGATTTAACAACCGTATTGGCCTTTACACCTGATGTTCTTTTTTTATTCGTTCTTGTTGTTCTTTTTTTACTTTTTTGAACTGTTTTTTTACTCATAATTTCTTCTCCCCATCTTTAAAATAATATCATGTTTAAAACTCTAACTTCATCATTTTCTCTTATTAACATCTCCTATTATAGTCATTAGAATTTGCGATTTTTGTATCTTTTTAATATTTTATACATACAAAAATTCTTTCATTTTAATTTACTTTCATATTCAAAATGTTCTTTTAATTATTGTACCATAATCAATGAATGTTGTTTATATAAAAGGTATTTATTATACACAAAAAAACAGATTCAAAAGGGAGGGAGAGAATCTGTTTTTTATTTATTATTATCTTTTTTAAAAAGGGAAGTTTATAATTAAGTTTTGTTTAAGTAAGTTCTTGTTCCTCCTTTCGTCTATTATCATAAAGAAGAAATATGAACTTTATTTAACTTTTTGATGTTTCTTCTTTGGTTGTTTTGTCAAAAATTATGTGATACCATTATTTCAAACAATGCACCTTTGGGTGTTTTTTATTATAGGGAGGGTAATCTATGAATAAAACACAAGATTTTACGAAAGGAGTTATTTGGAAACAATTACTTTTTTTCTTTTTTCCAATATTAATTGGGAGCTTTTTTCAACAACTATATAATACCGTTGATACCATTATTGTTGGTCAAGCTTGTGGGACAAATGCTCTTGCTGCTGTTGGTTCAACAGGAAATCTGACAAACTTAGTTGTTAACTTTTATGTTGGTTTATCAACAGGTGCTTCTGTTGTTATTGCTCAATATTATGGAGCTCATAATAAAGATAAGATACATCAAGCAGTTCATACTTCGTATATGCTTGCAATCGTCAGTGGTATTATCATGATGCTTTTTGGTTTATTCTTTTCTTATCAATGTTTAGATGCGATAGGTGTTCCTCATGATATTTTAAATGATGCCAGTCTTTATATGAGACTTTACTTTTTAGGGATGATTCCTGGAGCTATTTATAATATTGGTTCAGGAATTTTAAGAGCTGTAGGAGATAGTAAAAGACCTCTTTATTATTTAATTATTTGTAGTATTGTTAATGTTGTTTTTGATTTTGTTTTAGTTGTTATTTTACATAAAGGTATTGCTGGGGCAGCGATTGCAACTTTTATTGCTCAAACAGTATGTGCTATTTTAGTCACAATTCAACTAATGTTTTCTAAAAATGTCTATCAACTTACATTATCAAAAATTAAATTTCATTTACCTGTATTAAAGAAAATTGTCAAAATTGGAGCTCCTGCTGGAATTCAATCAACAATGTATAGTATTGCTAATATTGTTTTACAAACACATATTAATGCTTTTGGAACCCAAACCATTGCTTCATGGTCAGTTTATGTAAAGATTGATGCTTTATTTTGGATGGTCATGGCTGCTATTGGAGCTGCCATTACAACTTTTGTAGGACAAAACTATGGCGCTCATCTTTATGATCGTATTCAAAAAGGAGCGAAAACAGCTTTAGCGATCGCCTTAATAATGGCAGTTTCTTTAAGTGTGATCTTATGTTTTGGGGGAAGTTATATTACAAAACTCTTTTCATCTGATCAAGCCATCATTAATCAATGTCAAAGTTTAATACTCTTTTTAATGCCTTTCTATTTTTCTTACTGTTGTGTAGAAATCTTTTCTGGAACAATGAGAGGTTGTGGAGAATCTTTTAAACCAATGCTTCTTGTCTGTCTTGGTATTTGTGTTTTGCGTGTTGCTTGGGTAACCTTCATTTCTCCTCATTATCCAACATTAAAAGGTGTTGTTATTTCTTATCCAATCACTTGGTTTACAACTTCCTTTCTCTTTATTATTTATTATAAACATTTTAAAAAAGATCATTTTGGAGCGTAGTTATGCGACGAGCAGAACGAGAAATTACAGATTTAAATAAAAGAAATGTTGCCGTTATGAAACTAGTTGTAGATACATTAAGTTACAAGGAACATCAATGATATGAAAAAAGTATTTTCTATTTATAATCAAGATCAACATCTTTACCCACTCGTTATTTCTATGCCTCATAGTGGTACACAATTAACACCAAAAATGAAAGATAACTTAATAAAAGGCGTTATTCTTCCTAATATGGATTGGTATATTCCTCTTGTGTATGATTTTTTTAAAGAAATGAATATAACAGTTATTGAAAATCATATGTCACGTTATGTGATAGATCCTAATCGTAGCTTAGAAGATAATCATGATACAAGTTATAAGACAAATCTTATCTATCGTCAAACAACTTTAGGCTATCAAATGTATCAAAAAGACCTTTTAGAAGACGAAATAAATGAACGTATTGAATTATTTTATAAGCCTTATCATCAAGCTATTGAAAATGCTTTAAATGAAAAAAAGAAATATTTTTCTAAAGTTTATTTAATAGATTTACATAGCTTTGGTGCTGATTTAAATACAGATATTATTTTAGGAAATAGATATGGTAAAACAATGAATAAAGAACTATTTCAAAAGATTCATCAATTATTAGAAAAATATGGATTTAGAGTTAGAGATAATGATCCTTTCCAAGGTGGTTATATTACAAGATATTATGGAAAAGAAAATGTTGAATCTTTACAAATAGAAATATGGTATCAAAAATATATAGCTAATCGTTATTTTGGAAACGAAGAATCACCTGAAATAGATACTCAATTAATGAACCAAACAAGAAAACAACTTCATCAATTCTTTATAGAATTACTACAAGTTGCAACATTTTATAAATAATCCTTTACTTTGGAAAAGAATTATTTTTTGTATACTTGTAATAATTTTTTCTCTTTTTAATAACTTTTCTTTGACATAGAGATAAATCAGGTGTAATTTATAATTATACAAGAAAGGGGAATTCATGTGAGTGGTTTTTTAGGGGGACTAGGACAATACTTGGGAAGATTTAATCAAGCATTCATTATCACAATCGAGTTATCAATTGTATCGTTAATCATTGCAACAATAATTGGGATTGTTGTAGGATTGATTAATACTTCAAAAAGTAAGTCATTCATTATTAAAATTCTAAAAGCAATTGGTAATCTGTATATCTATATTATTCGAGGAACACCAATGCTTGTCCAAATATTAATTATATATTTTGGCTTAGCACAAGTCTTAAGACCTACAGGATTTAGTTGGATCAATGTAGGTGGAACATTTTGTGCTGGGGTCGTTGCTTTATCATTAAACGCTGGAGCTTATATGGCAGAAATTGTAAGAGCTGGTATTGAAGCTGTTGATATTGGTCAAGTTGAAGCAGCTAGATCTCTTGGTTTACCTTATAGTAAAACAATGAAAAAGATTATTTTACCTCAAGCATTAAGAACAATGCTTCCATCAATCATCAATCAATTTATTATTTCTATTAAAGATACTTCCTTATTATCCGCAATTGGTCTTGCGGAACTTACTAATATTGGTAAAACAATTGCTTCAAGTCAATCAAGTCAAATAATGGCTGTTTATTGTTTAATGGCTTGTTATTACTTAATTATGTGTACAGTTCTTGCGAAAGTCGCAAAAATTGTAGAAAAGAGGTTATCTTATGGAAAATAAAAAGGTATCTATCAAAAATTTAAAAAAGAATTTTGGTTCTTTAGAAGTTTTAAAAGATATTTCTTTAGATATTAATGAAGGAGAAGTTATTTGTTTAATTGGTCCTTCAGGATCAGGTAAATCTACTTTTTTAAGATGTTTGAATCGTTTAGAAGAAATTACGAGTGGAAATGTCATTATTGATGGTCAAGATATTACAAATCCTAAACTTGATATTAATAAAGTAAGAGAAAATATTGGGATGGTGTTTCAACATTTTAATCTTTTTCCACATATGACAGTTAAAGAAAATATTATGTTGGCACCTGTTGAACTAAAAAAGATGTCAAAAGAAGAAGCAGAAACAACTGCTCTCCAATTATTGGAACGTGTTGGTTTAAAAGATAAAGCAGAAAGTTATCCTAGTCAGTTATCTGGTGGACAAAAACAAAGAGTTGCTATTGCAAGAGCACTTGCAATGAAACCAGATATCATGCTTTTTGATGAACCAACAAGTGCTTTAGATCCAGAAATGGTTGGTGAAGTTCTTGCAGTTATGAAAGATCTAGCTAAACAAGGAATGACAATGGTTGTTGTCACTCATGAAATGGGTTTTGCTAGAGAAGTAAGTTCTAAAGTTATTTTTATGGATGGTGGTTATATTGTTGAACAAGGGAATCCATATGATGTCATCAATCATCCTAAACAACAAAGAACAATTGATTTTTTAAATAAGGTTTTATAGGTATATCCACATAAGTGTTGATATATAAAAGGGGGAAACGAATATGAAAATGAAAAAATTAGGTGCTTTAATGTTAGCTGGTTTAATGGCTATTTCCTTAACTGGCTGTGGCGGAGGAAGTTCAAGTGGTAGTGAAGAAAAAACTTATATTATCGCTACTGATAAAACTTACCCACCATTTGAAATGGAAGATGACTCTGGTAAATTAATTGGAGTCGATATGGATCTAATCAGAGCCATTGCGAAGGATCAAAACTTTAAAATTAAAATTAATTCATTAGGATTCGATGCTGCATGTACTGCTCTTGAATCAGGGGAAGCAGATGGGGTTATTGCTGGTATGACAATTACTGATGCACGTAAAGAAAAATATGATTTCTCAGATGAATATTATGAAACTGGGGTTTCAATGGGAGTTGGTAAAGATACTGGTATTAAAAGTTATGATGATTTAAAAGGTAAAACTGTTGTTGCGAAGACAAGTACTGCCGGTTTACAATTTGCTGAATCTATTAAAGATAAATATGGATTTGATTTAGAAGTTGTTGAAGAATCAACATTCATGTTTGAAAAAGTTAAATCTGGTGAAGCTGTTGCATGTTTTGAAGATACTCCTGTATTAAAATATATGATTAAAACAGGTGAATTAGATTTTGATACTCCTTGTGGTAATGAAAATCCTGCTTATTATGGATTTGCTGTATTAAAAGGTGAAAATGAAACATTATTAAAGAAATTTAATAAAGGTTTAGCTAACTTAAAGAAAAATGGTAAATATGATAAGATCCTAGCTAAATATGAATAGGTCTCTTCCCAAAACTGTAGCGTTTGCTACAGTTTTTTTTATTTTTTTTATTTTTTAAAAGAAAAATAGAACAAAAAAGACAATATACATAATAGGAGGAAAAGACTATGAAAGATGAAAAAAGAAGTTTTAATGATGAGTGTGAACATTTAATGGATGAAACAACATTTCTCGCAAATGTTGTAAAATCAATTGTTAAGGAGGTGAGTGAATATAGTTGTGAAGAAATAAAAGACTTTATACATGATGTTGTAATTAATGATTACAAAGATACTTTATGTAGAGAAGTCAAACTGAATTATGATTTAAAATGCAATATAGATATTCCTAATAAAGGAAGAGTAAAGTTTTATATTTATTCATATAAAGAAAATAAAACGGATAATATTCCAGTACTTTTATACGTTAATGGATCCTTTCTTTTATCAGAAGTAGCTACTTCTAATGAAGATGAAGGTCATGATATTTTAAATATATATCCTATTTGGATTGTACAAGCTAAAGACCACATAAATATTTATAAACAAATAATTAGAGGACGTATTGTGTATGTACCCGTTAAATTAGATAATGATTAAATTTTTTTGAAAATGAAAAAGAGATTTCTATTATTGACTGCTTCAATAATAAATGAAATCTCTTTATTTTTTATATTATAAATCTACTCCATAATCACTAACAACAACTTGTCCTGTAAGTGGTGCTGCATCATCACTTGCTAAGAAAAGTGCTACTTTAGCAACATCTAAAGGACTACAAGGTTGAAGTGTTAAATCACTATGAGCTGACATAGCACCCATCATTTTCATATCCATTGTATCAGGTGTTAATCC
>JABLTO010220120.1_pt1 | contig 13581 bp, 8 predicted proteins | sample 7160091 | NCBI WGS metagenome assembly JABLTO01 (sample SAMN14651225, study PRJNA627086) | human gut metagenome | isolation source: feces | host: Homo sapiens
CCTGTGAAAAAATCGGTGCCAATGACGGAAGCGTTAATCATTTTGCCAGAAATGATTTTTCTGCCATCAAAAATCTGTTTGAGTATGATTTTTCTGAAATTGAGAAATCTCTTGGTATTGACTGTTTCACACAGATTTCCAATTATCGTGCAATTGAGAAAAAAGAGCTGATGTACAATAAAAACGTCAGCGAGAAAGTGCAGGCATTGAGCAGCCGTATGGAACAGGCCAGAGATGTGGAAGGATTTTTTACAGCGGTGACCGAATTTTACAGAGATTACGGTGTAGGCATGTTTGGTCTGAACAAAGCGTTCCGTATTCAGGATCGTACCGACAGCAAACTTGTATTTTTACCGATCAACAACATGGACAAAGTTATGCTGTCTGATCTGGTTGGTTATGAAATTCAGAAAAAGAAACTGGTGGACAATACCCGTGCTTTTGTGGAAGGCAAAAAAGCAAACAATGTACTGCTCTTTGGTGACAGTGGTACCGGTAAATCAACCAGTATCAAAGCCATTGTCAATGAGTTTTATGACCAGGGCCTGCGCATGATCGAGATTTACAAGCATCAGTTCAAGGATCTGTCTAATGTTATTGCAGCGGTGAAAAACAGAAATTATAAGTTCATTATTTATATGGATGATCTTTCTTTTGAGGAATTTGAGATTGAATATAAATTCCTGAAAGCAGTCATTGAAGGTGGTGTGGAGACGAAACCGGATAATATTCTGATCTATGCGACATCCAACCGACGTCATCTGATCCGGGAGACATGGAGCGACCGCAACGATGTGCAGCAGGATGAAGGTATGCATCGTTCTGATACCATGCAGGAGAAACTGTCTCTGGTCAACCGTTTTGGTGTTACCATCAATTACTCCAAACCGAGCCAGAAAGAGTATTTTGATATCGTAATCCATCTGGCAGCAAAAGCAGGCATTAAGATGTCTGAGGATGAGCTGAAGGCGGAAGCAAATAAATGGGAACTGAGTCATGGCGGTATTTCCGGAAGAACGGCGCAGCAGTTTATCTATTATCTGCAGGGCAAAGAGGATAACGAAAAATAATCTGTATAGAAGGGGGTTTTTCTATGAGAATTGAATTTATTGGTGCAGCGCACGAAGTAACAGGAAGTTGTCATTATCTGAAAATCGGGGAAAAACACATTCTGGTGGACTGTGGTATGGAGCAGGGGGCTGATATCTATGAGAACCAGGATATTCCGGTGAACGCGGCAGCCATTGATTATGTGTTTGTGACACATGCACACATTGATCATTCAGGATTGCTGCCGCTGTTGTATGCAAGAGGGTTCCGTGGACAGATTTTTGCAACAAATGCCACCACACAGCTTTGTAACATCATGTTAAAAGACAGTGCGCATATTCAGGAGTTTGAGGCGGACTGGAGAAACCGGAAAGCTCGCAGAGCCGGTCAGCCGGAAGTCGTTCCGATGTACAGCGTCAATGACGCACAGGGTGTTTTGAACTATTTTGTGCCATGTGATTATGACAAAAAAGTGCATGTGTGTGACGAATTGACGGTTTGCTTCCGTGACGCAGGTCATCTGCTTGGCTCTTCTTTTATTGAGATGTGGGCAAAAGAAGGGGACGATGAGTGCAAACTGATCTTCTCCGGTGATATTGGAAATGGCAACCGTGCATTGATCCGTGATCCGGAAATCCCGGAATCCGCGGATTATCTGATCATGGAGTCCACCTATGGAGACAGAAATCATGAGGTTCCGCCAGATTATGCATCGGAACTTGCCCGCGTGCTGGCAGTAACTTTTGCAAGAGGCGGAAATGTGGTGATTCCGGCATTTTCTGTAGGTCGAACCCAGGAGATGCTGTATTACCTGAGAAGAATCAAACAAAATCAGATGTTATCTTCTTTCCAGAATTTTGAAGTATATGTAGATAGTCCGCTTGCTATCGAGGCAACGAATATTTTCAATAAAAATGTGCTGGAGTGTTTCCGGGAAGAGGATCTGGAAATGATCAAAAACGGTGTGAATCCCATTGGTTTTCCAGGTTTGAAGACGACCGTTTCCAGTGATGAATCCAGAAGTATTAACTTTATCAAGACACCGAAGGTGATCATTTCTGCGTCCGGTATGTGTGAGGCGGGCCGTATCCGCCATCATTTGAAACATAACCTTTGGCGGGAAGAGTGTACCATTGTATTTGTAGGCTATCAGGTGCCGGGTACGCTTGGCTACCAGTTGCTGAATGGTGCAAAAGAAGTAAAACTGTTCGGGGAGACGGTACATGTCAATGCAGAAATCCTGAATTTGCCGGGCATCAGCGGTCATGCGGATAAGGATCATCTGACCGCATGGGTACAGGGCATGAAGCAGAAACCGAAACGGATTTTTGTCGTACATGGACAGGATCAGGTGACGGATAATTTTGCGGCACACTTGAAAGAAGTAGTTGGTGTGGATGCAGTGGCTCCGTACAGCGGGGATATTTATGATCTGCAGCAGAATCTGTGTGTCGTTCAGGGCAGCAGAAAACTGGCAGAGAAGCGCAAGACAAAGAAATCCGGCAACACTGTATTTGAAAGACTTCTGGCAGCAGGTCAGCGCCTGATCGCAGTGATCCACAAGAACAAAGAAATCGCAAACAAAGATATGGCGAAATTTGCAGATCAGATCAATGCACTGTGTGATAAGTGGGACAGATAATGTGTTTCAAGAAATTCTGCCTGTAAATAGATTTTTTAAAGTATATTTTAAGTTTTCACCTTACACTGTAAGCAAATAAAGAAAACAACAAAAGGAGTAAATATGCGGATTTTACTGGCAGAGGACGAGCGCGAATTATCAGACGCGCTCGTCATGATTTTAAAACATAATAACTATTCCGTGGACGCGGTCTATAATGGACAGGATGCCCTGGATTACATTATGGCTGATGATTATGACGGTGTGATCCTCGATATCATGATGCCGAAGATGGATGGCATTACGGTATTGAAAAGCGTGCGCAGACAGGGAAACAACGTTCCGGTCCTGATCCTTACCGCAAAATCAGAACTGGACGATTGTGTAGTGGGACTGGATGCAGGGGCAGATGACTACCTGAGCAAACCGTTTGCGGCAAAAGAGCTGCTGGCGCGGCTGCGGGCAGTGACCAGACGTAAGACGGCAACGGCAACGACGATATTAAAAATGGGGAACATGGAGCTGGATTGTGCCAGCTTTGAACTGCGTTCAGAAACAGGCAGTCTGCATCTTCCAAACAAAGAGTTTCAGATGCTGGAGATGATGATGGCAAATCCCGGTCAGCTGATCTCCACCGAGCGTTTTCTGGAAAAAGTCTGGGGGTATGATACAGAGACTGACACACGAACGGTCTGGGTGTATATTTCCTATCTGAGAAAGAAATTGCAGGAGTTGGATGCGGATATCAAAATTAAAGCATCCAGAGGTCTGGGGTATTCACTGGTGGAAAATGAATAAATGAGATGAATAGGTAAGCGAAAACGATATGATAAAACAATTACGGAAAAAATTTATTATTGCTGCTATGTGTGCGATTCTGATCGTTCTGGAAAGCATGATCCTGGCGGTAAATATCGTCAATTACAGACATCTTGTGAGCCGGGCAGACACACTGACCGAGTGGATCGCCAGTGAGGGAGGCTCCTTTGGAAATCTGGCCGGAAGTTCGAAGAATCCGGGAAACGGCGGTCAGACGCCGGAACGTCAGGATCCTTCTGAGATAGATCCGTCAGGTACATTTGATCAGGCCGGGGACAGCACACCGCTTCAAAATAAAGACCGTATGGGTTTTTCCAAGGAGACGCCTTTTGAAACCCGGTATTTTACGGTGACATTGGATGCAGATGGAACGGTGAAAGCCTGTGATACGGGAAAAATTGCTTCCATCGATGAAGATGCGGCGAAAGAATATGCCACGGAAGTATATGGCAGTGGAAAGACGAAGGGATTTTCCGGTATTTACCGCTATCTGCTTACCGGTGCGGAGGATGGCTCCATGATCATATTCGTGGACTGCCGTCAGGAGATTTCCACGGTGAAAAATTTTGCAAAAAACAGTTTTGGCATATCAAGCATCGGACTGGCTGCCGTATTTGTGCTGGTGGTATTCTTTTCCAAACTTGTGTTCCGTCCGGTAGCAGAAAGCTATAAGAAGCAGAAACAGTTTATCACGGATGCAAGCCATGAACTGAAGACACCGCTGACCATCATTGATGCCAACACGGAAATTCTGGAGATGGATCATGGAGAAAGTCAGTGGACAAAGAGTATCCACAATCAGGTCCGCCGACTGACTTCCATGACGCAGCAGCTGATCACCTTATCCAAGCTGGATGAAGGGGAAGTCAACGGTGAAAAGACACGTTTTTCTCTGTCAGATGCGTTGATTGAATGTGTTCAGCCATTTGAGACACCGGCGCTGATGCAGAAGAAACAGATCGAGACGGATATTGCTGAGGGCATTTTTCTGACCGGCGAAGAGAAAACCATCCGCCAGCTCTTTGACATTCTGCTGGATAATGCGGTAAAGTATTCCACCGGGAACAGTACCATCCGGGTGCAGTTGTATACAAAAGGAAACAAAACCATTCTGACGGTATGGAATGAGACGGAGCCGATTCCACAGGGCAATCTGAATCAGGTGTTTGAACGTTTTTACCGGCTGGATGAGGCGCGGAATTCGGAAAAAGGTGGTTCCGGTATCGGGTTGTCTGTGGCAAAAGCAGTAGTAAGTGCGCATAAGGGAAAAATTTCCGCATTCAGTGAAGACGGACATTCCATGCTGATAAAAGTGGTATGGTAACAGATTCTTCTTTTCTTATATCGGAAGCAGTGTTATACTGTTAGGGATAAAGGAATCTGCATTTTGAGCGTTTTTTTGGAAGAATTCTGAGAATGCAAAATGAGACAAAAGGAGAAATTTCATGCCTGTATTTGATTTTAATAATAAACCGGATAAAAATTCTCATGGAGAATGTACATATACAATGTTGTTTTCGAATGCATCTGAAGCCACAGCAGAATCACCGATTCTGTTACTGGACAACCAGAGCCGCCAGTGGAAACATCATTCCTGTGGTGTGTTTACCAACCCGGTAAAACGCACATCCTTTGAATTCGAGGAGGAAGATGGCAAAGTCAGTGCGGATATTTTACAGATGGATGCTCGTTTTGTCAGTCTGCTCCGCTGGCTGGGAGAAAATCACATCACTGTGCGTCTGTCCGGTGTGAACCGGCCGGATGGCTATGCGGTATATAAAATCCGTGAGATTGCGTTCGGCGGCGGTACGAAATTATCTGCAGAAGATGGATTTTTGCAGTTTATGATGGAGCGTCTGTTTGCAAGCAATGCACCGACAGAGGCGAATGATGAGGAAGAGCAGGAAGAAGAAGGCGACAGCATGAAGCTGACCAGTCTGCAGAGTATTACAGATTTTATGAACTGCGCAGGACGAACCCTGCCGGATAATATTCGTCTGTGGGCCCGCCGGAACCTGGCGGTGGCCCGTTCCCATGAAGTATCCGCGGAGGAGCGCCGGCATGCACAGCGTGCGTTGTCCATTATGATGAACATTCGCTGGAAGAGTAATTATTTTGAAGCAATTGATCCGGAGGAGGCACGTCGGATCCTGGATGAGGAATTATATGGTATGGAGCGTGTAAAACAGCGTATCATTGAGACCATTATCCAGATCAACCGTACACATACGCTGCCGGCGTATGGTCTTCTTCTAATCGGACCTGCCGGAACCGGAAAATCCCAGATTGCCTATGCGGTAGCACGTATCCTGAAACTGCCGTGGACCACACTGGATATGAGTTCCATTCATGATCCGGAGCAGCTGACCGGAAGCTCCCGTGTCTATGCCAATGCAAAACCGGGTATCATTATGGAAGCATTTTCCGCAGCAGGTGAGTCCGGACTGGTATTTATTATCAACGAGCTTGACAAGGCATCCAACGGAAAGGGGAACGGAAATCCTGCAGATGTCCTGCTGACACTGCTGGATAACCTGGGATTTACCGATAATTACATGGAGTGCATGGTTCCGACTGTCGGTGTATATCCGATCGCTACGGCAAATGACAAAGAACGCATCAGTGCGCCGTTAATGTCCCGTTTTGCAGTAATCGAGATCCCGGATTATACACCGGAAGAGAAAAAGACTATTTTCTCACGTTTTTCACTGCCAAAAGTATTAAAACGTATGGGCATGAGCGAGCAGGAATGTATCGTTACACCGGAAGGTCTGGATGTAGTTGTGAGAAAATATGAAAACACTACCGGTATCCGTGATCTGGAGCAGGCAGCAGAGCATATTGCTGCCAATGCATTGTATCAGATTGAGGTAAATCATGTGGCATCGGTCACTTTCGACGCAGCAGCAGTGGAAGCTTTGCTGGAGTAAGGTTTCAACTAGACATGGATAGATTTTGCGAAAGCAATGATTCTGTCCATGTCTTTTTGGTAAGTAGGAGTCTGAGAACGGATACCGGCTTATGATATGAGGAAAACACTATGACAGAAAATAATAGAAACAGACACATCTGTACCGGACTGATGGCGCATGTGGATTCAGGAAAAACCACGCTGTCAGAGGCTCTTTTGTATGCTTCCGGGACAATTCGGAAACTTGGAAAAGTAGATACAAAAGATGCGTTTCTGGATACAGATGCGAGGGAACGTGACCGGGGAATTACAATTTTTTCCAAACAGGCGGAGCTGACCTGGCAGGGAATGGAGCTGACTTTGCTGGACACGCCGGGACATGTGGATTTTTCCGCAGAGATGGAGCGGGTGCTTCAGGTGCTGGATTACGCGGTACTGCTGATCAGCGGGGCAGACGGTGTGCAGGGACATACACAGACATTGTGGAGTCTGCTGCAACAGTATGAGATTCCGACGTTCCTTTTTATCAATAAAATGGATCAGCCCGGTGCCAACAAGGAAGCGCTGATGGCAGAGTTAAAAAGCAGGCTTTCTGAGGGATGCATTGATTTTTCCCATGCGCAGTATATGGAAAACGGAAAATCGGCTCATGATAGGATAGAACAGGGGGAATATGTGGGCAGATCAGATTCTCTGATACCGGATACCGAGGCTATGGAATTCTGGTATGAGGAGCTTGCTACCTGTCAGGAGGAGGCACTGGAAACGTATCTGGAAACCGGAAGTATTCCGAAGAAACAGATTCGGGATATGATCACAGACCGGCTGGTATTTCCCTGCTATTTTGGTTCTGCATTGAAAATGCAGGGGATTGAGGCGTTTTTGGATGGATTTGCAGAGTGGACGGAACCGCTACAGTATTTGCCGGAGTTTTCCGCAAAAGTATATAAGATTTCACGGGATGAACAGGGAAACCGTCTGACCCATTTGAAAGTTACCGGAGGTACATTGAAAGTCAAAGATCTTCTCTGTACAAAGATGGAAGGAAAAGATGAGACTTTGGAAAAAGTAAATCAGATCCGTATTTATTCCGGTGAAAAATATGAAGTTCGTCAGGAAGCAGAGGCGGGAGAAGTCTGTGCGGTGACAGGCTTACAGGAGACCTATCCTGGACAGGGACTGGGGGAAGCAGCAGAGACGCTGCCACCAATTTTGGAACCGGTGCTGACCTGTCAGGTGTGTCTGCCGGAGGGCTGTGATCCTGCAGTGATGCTTCCGAAACTGAAACTGCTGGAGGAGGAACAACCGGAGCTTCACATCATATGGGATGAGCAGCTGCAGGAAATCAAGGCACAGATCATGGGCGAAATCCAGACTGAGATCCTGCAAAGTGTGATCGCAGAGCGCTTTGGTGTGGATGTGACTTTTGGCAGTTCCCATATTGTATATAAAGAAACCATTGCAAATACCGTGGAGGGAGTCGGACATTTTGAACCACTGCGCCATTATGCAGAGGTACATCTGCTGTTGGAACCGCTCCCTGCAGGCAGCGGACTGATATTTGCAGCAGACTGCAGTGAGGAACTGCTGGATAAAAACTGGCAGCGTCTGATTCTGACGCATCTGATGGAGCGGGAGCACCGCGGGGTACTGACGGGATCTGTGATCACGGATATGAAGCTGACACTGATTGCCGGACGTGCGCATCAGAAACATACCGAGGGTGGGGATTTCCGGCAGGCGACGTACCGGGCCATCCGCCAGGGTCTGATGGAAGCAGAGTCCGTACTGCTGGAACCATATTATGAGTTCCGGATGGAAATCCCGGAGGAGATGATCGGCAGGGCGATGACGGATGTGGAAAAAATGAGTGGAACCTTTGAACTGGCACCGAAAGAACATGGATTTTCTGTGCTCATCGGCAAAGCACCGGTTAGTGAGATACAGAATTATCCGAAAGAAGTGGCGGCTTATACGAAAGGATTCGGCCGGATCTTCCTGACACCGGCTGGCTATGCACCCTGCCATAATGCAGAAGAAGTCATTGCCGCCATCGGATATGATGCGGAGCATGACATGGCAAATCCTTCCGGATCTGTATTCTGTGCCCACGGAGCAGGTTTTCATGTTCCATGGAACGAAGTAAAGAAACATATGCATGTGGAAGGCTGGCAGCCGGAGACAGCAGTCCGTGAAGAATTGCCGGAGCGGGCCACCCGCAGTGTGATGGATGAATGGATCGGTGTGGATGAGGTAGATGCCATTCTGGAAAAAACATTTTATGCAAACAGTGGAGCGCGGACCAGAAGGAACGGTGTGGTGCGCCGCCGCAGAGTGGAAAGCCGCAGTGAATCGGTAACGAGGAGTTTTACGCCACAGCCCAGGAAGCAGGAATATCTGCTGGTGGATGGATATAATATCATTTTTGCATGGGATGAGTTGAAGGAACTTGCCCGGGAAAATATGGATGCAGCCAGAGGTATTCTGCTGGATAAGTTGTGTAATTATCAGGGAATGAAACAGATGGAAGTCATCGCAGTCTTTGATGCTTACCGTGTGGCGGGACATCAGACAGAATGCTCGGATTATCATAACATTCATGTGGTATTTACAAAAGAAGCAGAGACAGCAGATCAATATATTGAAAAATTTGCACATACGAACGCATCGAAGTATCAGGTGACAGTGGCAACTTCCGATGGGCTGGAACAGGTCATCATCCGGGGGGAAGGCTGCCGGTTGCTGTCTGCGCGGGATTTACACGCAGAGATGGAACTGTCCGGAAAGCAGCTGCGGGAGAGTTATCTGGAACAGACGAGTGCGAAGAATCGCCTGATCGGGGAACTGCTGGAGGCACAGAAAAAATCGGAAGAGTGAAAAACAGTCTTTAAAAGCAAAAAATGCGAGAGCATCCCTGAGGTATGGGAGGATTGGGAGAGAATGAAAACACAGTTTAATATAACAAGTATGAAATGGGATCTGGAGCGTTATACGTCTGTGGAAGATTTTGCAACAGCGCTGGAGGGCTTTGATGGTGTGGAACTGATGGATTACGGGGATGATATCAGTCCTATTATTCCGGAAGAAAAGGTGATTGGCATACATATGCGCTGTCCGTATCACTGGCTTGATTTCTGGAACGGAGATATGGAACGGTGTATCCGGGAATATGGATCCGAAAAACAGGTATACGAAAATTTTGGCGGAACAGACCGCCAGGCACTGGTGGACGCATTTTTGCAGGATTGGAACCGTGCGCTGCTTCATCAGGCAGAGTATGCGGTATACCACATTTCTGATGTTACCTGCATGGAATGTCTGACCGGGGAATATGTACATACGGATGAGGAAGTCATCGATGCGGCCTGTGAAATGATCAACCAGGCATTGCCGGCGACAGCAGAAGGCCCCTGGCTGCTGCTGGAAAACCTGTGGTATCCGGGACTGACGTTTACCCGACCGGAGATGACCAGACGGCTGCTGGAAGGAATTCATTATCCGAAAACAGGATTTATGCTGGACACCGGTCATCTGATGCATACGGATCTGGAGCTGAACTCCCAGGAGGAGGCGGTCTCATATATCCACCGGTGTCTGGATCAGCACGGTGAGCTGTGTGATCACATCCGGGGCATTCATCTGAACCAGTCACTGACCGGAGCATACCGGAAACAGCTGATGGAAAATCTGCCGGAACTGTCTGAGGATTATAACGAACGGATGGAGAAAATCTATACGTGCGTATTCCGGATGGATCAGCATAAACCCTTTACCTGCGCAGGGGTGCAGGAGCTTATTAAGCGGATTGATCCGGACTATCTGACTTATGAATTTATATCAAATAACCGGGAAGAGCATATGAAACTGCTGCGGCAGCAGCGCCAGGCACTACAAGAGCGTTGATTAATAGTAGAAGTGCAAATAAAAAGGAAATCTGTTCCTCGATGCAAGGCGTTTCAGCCTGTATGAGTACACAGATTTCCTTTTTTCCTATCAAAATACTTCACATTGCTGACAGAGTGTGCTATAATTAGCACTCAATAGGATAGTTTGCTAACAAAAAGGGAGGCGATAGTATGTTAGTTTTGCCTGTATATGATTTACTGCTCCTGCCGGGAGTGACCTTTTATTTTAAAAAAGATATTCTGGACCGGATGCAGGTGGAAAAAGTAGAAAAAGGAGAGGAAATTCTATTTTTAATTCAGAAATCAGAAAAACGCCGGGAAGATCTGATGGTGGATGATTTTCAAAACAAAGGTCTGGTCGGAACGGTTGAAAATATTGATGATGATGGGAATCTGAGTATCCGTATACACGATCGCGTGGAAATTTCCGATGTGGAACTGCAGAACGGTGAGTTTATGGCAGATGCAGCCATCTGCTCTGAATGCACAGATCTTCCGGAGGAGGAAGAAAAAGCAATTTATAAAGAGACAAAGGACAGTCTGGTACAGTTTGTCAACGGTTTTCCGTGGGGCGTCTGGGCACGGGCTTTCATACAGCACTGGAATACGATGACGGAGATTGTGTGTGCGATTTCCGGGTATCTGAATCTGTCAGCAGAAGAAAAATATGAGATCATGGAGACAGATTCGGAGCGAGAAAGAGTCGGGCTGATGCAGAAAGCAGTTTATGAATTTATCGAGATGGCTCATGTCAGCAATGAGGCAGAGAGTGCACAGAAGGAGACCCATGAGCGTGTATACCGTGAATCAGCACTGAAGAAACAGATTGATTTTCTGCAGCAGCAGCTGGATGAGATGCATCCGGAAAATATATCGGATGTGCGGAAATTTGAGAAGAAGATTGAAGAATCCGGTATGAATGAGGAAGCATTGCGGGAGGCTCAGAAGGTTTTAAACCGGATGAAGCAGGAGGGCAAGGACAGCCATGAGTATGGTTTGCTTTATGACTATCTGGATTTTATGACATCTCTGTACTGGAAGAAGGCGGCGCCGGAAGAGATTGATCTGAATAAAGCAGAACAGATCCTGGATGAACAGCACTATGGACTGAAAAAAGTCAAAGAGCGCATTGTGGAGCAGATCGCCGTTATGGCACTGAATAAAAAGCAGTTCGGTTCCATTCTGTTGTTTGTAGGTGCACCGGGAACGGGTAAGACCAGTATCTGTCAGAGCATTGCAAAAGCGTTAAACCGGGAATATGTCCGGATCAGTCTGGGTGGTGTCCGTGATGAGGCAGAGATCCGTGGTCATCGGAGAACCTATATCGGAGCCATGCCGGGGCGAATCATGGAAGGAATGAAGCGCAGCGGAAGTTCAAATCCGGTGATGGTACTGGACGAAGTGGATAAACTTTCGCATGATTATAATGGGGATCCGGCCAGTGCACTGCTCGAAGTGCTGGATCCGGAGCAGAATTTCAGCTTTACGGATCATTATATGAACGTGCCGTATGACCTGTCAGATGTGCTTTTTATCTGTACCGCAAATTCAGTGGATACGATTCCGGAGCCGTTGTTAAACCGTATGGAAGTAATCTCATTTCCGGGATACACGGCAGTGGAAAAATTCGAGATTGCGAAGAAATATCTGCTGCCAAATGCCATGTCTGTCATGGGGTTGAAGAAGCAGAACCTGAAGGTGACGGATGATGCCATGCGGGAGATTATCAATGAGTATACGATGGAATCCGGTGTCCGTGGACTGAAAAAACAGATGGAGACACTGTGCCGTCAGGCAGCTGTGAAGCTGGTAAAAGGGGAACAAAAAAGCATTTCCGTAGGTGTGAAACGACTGAAAGAATTTCTGGGACGCAAGAAGATCCACCATGATGTACGGATGCAGGAACCGCAGGCGGGTGTCGTGACCGGACTGGCATGGACCAGTGCGGGCGGAGAAATCCTGTTTATCGAAACATCCAGAACAAAAGGGGAAGGGAAAGTCCAGATTACCGGTCAGTTGGGGGATGTGATGAAGGAGTCCGTGCAGATTGCATTGACTCTGGTTAAATCCATGTTCCCGGAGGAAGCAGAAACTTTGAATGAGTCGGATATACATATCCATGTGCCGGCAGGCGCTGTGCCAAAAGATGGTCCATCTGCCGGAATTACCATTGTGACAGCGTTGACATCCATGCTGAAAGAAAAAGGAATTTCACCGGAGTATGCCATGACAGGTGAAGTATCTTTGCGTGGCGGTGTGATGCCAATCGGTGGATTGCCGGAAAAACTGATGGCTGCACAGCGGGCAGGCATTCGGACCGTTTTTATTCCGTATGAAAACAGGGAGGATCTGGAAGATGTTGCAGATGAGGTGAAAGAAGATCTGACGATCATTCCTGTAAAACGGATAGAAGAAGTATTACAGAAAACAAATCTGATCTGATAACAAAAAAAGAGGAAATCAATAATCACAGGATGAAACATCCTGCATGGAAATTGATTTCCTCTTTTTTCATTTATGCAGATTATTCGGCAATACCGTTTTCTTCGGCTGTAACACTTTCAAACTGATTTTCCGTATCCATCTGTGAGGCAGCGATTTTGCGCTGTTCGAGTTTTTCTTTCTGACGATCTATTTTTTCATGATAATTCGCCTGCATATTTTTCACGACTTCCAGTACAAGTTGCTGCTGTTCTTCTGTCAGCAAAATGAAATAATCAAGAAAATCTTTCTGGGTATCATTTACCGGATACAGAAGTGTGCCTTCGTCCACAAAGAACTGCGATAATGTCATATCAAAAGAATCACAGATATATTCCAGTGTGGCAATGGATGGAATGGTGTTTCGCTTCCTCATATTGGATATGGTAGAAGTAGACAGACCGGACAATTTGGAAAGCTGATAATCATTTAAGTGTTGTTTTCTCATAATCTCGTCAATACGTTTTAATACATCCATGATAAACCCTCCTGAAGTTATGTCCGAAATGATGACTGTATGTTATCGCTGGATACCTGTCATTTATATACATATATTACTCAGTTTTGAAGGAATAAAATAGCGTACATTCGTATGGAACTATTACTCATTTTAATGTATGACATATACAGAATCGGACTGTTTATATTTTTTTTATTTGACAAAAAATTAGCAAACAGGTAACATGAGTGCTAGAATATGTGTAAATTGAACGCAGAATAAGCATTCCCCCGCTTCAAGTGTGTAGAGCACTAAGCGGTGGGTAAGGGGGATGCTTATGTCAGTGGGAGTTAAA
>JABLTO010182005.1_pt1 | contig 13573 bp, 10 predicted proteins | sample 7160091 | NCBI WGS metagenome assembly JABLTO01 (sample SAMN14651225, study PRJNA627086) | human gut metagenome | isolation source: feces | host: Homo sapiens
AATTCACCTCCTATTTAGTTCTTTTTTCTAAATATATTATATAAATATTCTACATATCTTCTAGAAAAACCTTTAAATATGTTCGTCGATTATATTTTATAAATTATTTAGTTCTTAGAAAAAAATTTGCATAAAAAATATATGTTTTTTATTAGTTAAACTATAACCCTTATTTTAATGGAAGTTTCTCTTGTACGAAGATGTTGAAGAAGATGTTAACTATGACGATGAGAGTTTCAATCCTTATTTTAATGGAAGTTTCTCTTGTACAGCTTTTCTTTGCGAAATTGGTATATATGGAGTTGTAAGTTTCAATCCTTATTTTAATGGAAGTTTCTCTTGTACTTTTAGTCAAGCATATGCACAATTTTCTTAAAATTTGTTTCAATCCTTATTTTAATGGAAGTTTCTCTTGTACTCGTACAACCTAAACCAATTGAAATTACAGTATTCCAGGGATGACTCCTATTTTAACTTTCAAAAAACATATACAAAAATACACATAAAAGTCTTTTTTTAACTTATTAACAAGTCCCTATGTCCTAATAATTCCAATAGCTGCATATTCTAATCTTCAATTTTTGAAATAATTTTCCAATAACAAGTTATTTATTTCTAATATAAGTCAATATTTATCTCAATTATCTGCATTTCTTTATAGTACCAAATCCTTTGGATACGTTTTTACCTAGACCCAAATAATCAGGTATGCTAAAGTTAACTTTAAACTCTCCCATAAATCCAGTATGTTTTATATTTTTTATATTAACATCTACTTTTTTCAAATTAACCCAACACTTGACTTCATCACTCACTGTATAGTTTAATCCCTTAGACATAGAAATAATATTGCCTATTAATATTTTTTTAAGCATTTCTTCTTTTTCCATATCACTACAGTTTCTATAAATGTCAATATTCTTTTGATTTAAAGCAACCCACGGTGACAAAAACTCATATTTGATATAGTCAGCAGATATACCATATTCATTATTGTTTATAGATATTTTTTTTTCAAAAGTATTTATACTCTTATCCCCAATAATTAGCATATCATCATTAATTCCTATATTAGTTATTATATTTGCACCATCATTTATTCCTAGTATAATAGGCTTATTATTTATTATCTTGTACTGAACCTTTGGATATCTATAAATAAATTTGTTATTTTTATGATTGTGCAGTATATCTAATTCTTCGTATTTATGACCTAAATAGCCTCTTATTTTTTCACTATCCCTTGGTTTCATTTTTATATTTAATAATTCTAATCTACATATATTTAGTTTCAATGTTGTTACTCCTTGATAAAAATTAGAAATCAGTATATTTTTATATTATACTATTTAAAACCATCTAAGCATTATCCCAATATTTACCTATTAATAATATCATTAATAGTACATATATTTCAATACTTTTATCAATATTTTTCAAAATAAAAAGAACTTCAATAAATATAGTGTATATCTTTTGAAGTTCTTTTTAATCTTTTATCTATCTACCATAAGTTTTTATTAATTTTTCTTCTTTTATAATCCAATCCTTAAATAAATTGTAACTATTCTCCACATATTGTTTTAACTGAGTATAATCTCTAGATGCTATATTTGAATCACTTTCATAAAAAGAATAGCCAAAATGATTAATATCATTTCTCATAATTCCCAGTTTATATACTAATCTAGCTAACTCTTTTCGTAAATTACCGCTTATATATTTATTCGATAAATTTTTATTTTCATTATATATTCTATCATATATCTTTTTCACTTCTGCTCTGTCTTCTCTACTATTATAATTAAAACCTTCCAAAATACACATATAACTTATCATAGTTTCCAACAATGCAGTATATGCCTGTTGTATAAGATTATTATCCAAACTCCACTTGACTATAGCTAAACCTGTATTAATAATTTCTTCTCTATTTTCTACTTGTTCAAAATCTTTGATAACATCTTGTATATTTCCTATAATATGTTCTAAGGGCTTCATTGTTGTTTTATCACTTAACATATATTTATTTAAATTATTATTTAATTTTTTATATGCTACTGTTATAGAGTTTTTTTGTGTACTAGAATAAACATTACGTCCTCTACATGTAGCTACTGTATTTGTAAAATCATTTAAACTATTTACAAGATTTTTTATTAAATCCTTATCATTTTTATAATAATCTTTATTGTTACTATTATTTAATACTTCATTGGCAAATTTCTTTATATGATCACTATTGCCATACTTAACAAAACTATCAATAGCTTGAGACCATTCTAATATCTCATCAAATTGTATAAGGTTCATTATAGGCTTTTCATTATTATCATATTCAGGATTATTATATCCCTCATTACGGTATTCATAGTTTCCATAATAAATCCCACTTACTTTTATATTTTTTAAAGATTTAGCATAATTTAATACAGTAAGTGCTAAAATAGGTATATATCTGAAAGCATGGGTAATATCAAATATTATCTCATCCCCATCTTCTATTTCTTTAATTATTATATCGAAATTTTCCCATATTTCATCTATATTATTTCCATCTTTTATATTTACTTCCTTGATAGCAAATTTGTAATTATGTCTTAAAAGATCGTGTTTTAATCCATCTCTATGCTCATAAGTATTGGTGTTTGGTATTTTCTTATTATGATTTTCTAACCAGTTTTCCTTCTTAGCACGCTCAGTTAAAAATATAACTACTTCATCTTCTTCAGTCCAATCATTACAGAATATTTCTGTCAAAGCCTCTTGAATAAAATATGTATTATATTCTCTTATCTTATCTTTAGGCAATTCTGCACATTTATAAATACATTTTTTATAATATCCTCCACCTAAAAAACTTAAAAACTTTTTTGACATATTTCCCCTCCATCAATTATTTATATCTTTCATAATTCCTAAAACCTTGGTGAAGGAATACTCTATTAGTAATAATCTCTTCTCCATTTCGATATTCTTCAACTTTCCTTTTACTTGTTGCATAAATAGGTATTAAATCATTTTTAAAGCAATAATCAACAATATAAAATGTTGCTCCAAACTCTCCTTGAACAAGTATATAATCATATTTATCTGACACTTCTTCAATCCAATTTATTACTGTATCAAGTTTAATTAAATCTAAACTTGATACAGGATTAATATTAGCCCATATTTCTTTAATATTTTTACCTGCTTCTATTATTTTTTCTATGTTAAAAGTTTTATAAGCATCTGATATTTGAAGTTCTGTCATATCATGAGACATAAGTACTATTAATTTTTTCATATTATCCCTCTACTACTTTATACACTTCTGGTAATAAACGATATTCCTTTGTAAATTCATTTAATGTCATATACTTAGTATATTCATCTGAAATTAAAGCTTCTTTAGAATCTAAATAATCATTAATTTCATCCATTTTTTCAAATAATTTATTATATACAACTTTAGTATAATTATCTTCTATGAAATCCATATACTTGTATTTATAATATTGAATATCCTCTATTTTTTCATAATTATTATCAAAGCATAAAAATTTATTTTCTACCTTTTCTAAATATAAGTCAATATTATCAAAATTAACTCTACCTAAACCATAAGCTTTTGCCATTCCTAAATTTTCTCTACTTTTTTCATTATATTTTATTGAAAGAAGTAATAATCCTAGTTCATCGTCAGTTAAGTTTTGGAAATATATTTTACCAGAGAATTTATTTCCTTTTTTCATAATATCTCTTAAGTTTGATGTGATATTGCTAGGTTTATCTGATATCTTATTTATATCCACATCTCCCTTATGGTGCCAGTAAAACTTATAACCCCTTATTTCTGGCTTTGAATCTGAACTATATGTATTTATTTCTTTCTTCATCTCAACACCGTATTGATCTAAATATAAGTTATAGCAAGAGGATTTTGGTGATGCTAAATTGAAATATTTTACCTCTTTTATGGTTTTAGGGTTTTGGCAAACAGCATCCATAAAAGATATTCTACTTTTAAAGTTCTTTTCCATGTTTTTGAGAGGAGAACTTTGTTTTTTATCTACAGTATATCCGTACATTGCATTAGCATAATCTATACCAGGGACATACTTAGTATTTATACAGTCTCGAACAGAATTCTTATAGAAAATTCTCAAATAAGGACTTCTTCCAAAATATGCAACCTTGTTATCTTTCATAATATAGAAGAAAGGTCTAGGATTTTCTGTGATCTTATTTCCGTATTTTTCTCCTGGCAATAGATAATACTCTGAATTAGTTCTTTGTTTATTAGTTTCACAGTCGTTTTTGTATGCTATAATTTCTCTACTATCAATCTCTATAGGTTTACTATTTTCATCAATTTCATTAATAATATAGTGTTTACTCTTACTACCTAGATGATTATTATTACATAGTATTCCTTTATACTTACAACTATTGTTAACTGATATTTGTTTAAAATGATTCTCTGAATCTATATCAAAACTAATACTTGTAGAGTATGGTCTATAATTTCTGTTCAAATTATATCGATTTCTAGCAAATCTATCCCAATCTTTTCCGTTTTTCCCTTTGTAATTTAATAATTCTTTTGTATACATATATTTAACTTTGTTTTCTGGTAAGTTATTTTGTCTTAATTTACGTTCACTAATAGGGAAAAATGTTTTATTATTTACTTTTTTAGCCTCATATAAATAATATCTATCGCCTTTCTTTTTTATATAGCCAGCTTTAACAACTGTGTCAATACTTTGCCCTCTTTCAACTTTTATAATATCTTTATATTGTTTACTTGATGTATCTGCTGATGCAAATTTTCTGTATAAGTATAATCTATCCTCTACAAATTCTGGATAAGAAAAACTCAATATCTCTGTATTTGATCTTATAACTCCTTTTAAAGAACTTCCTGGTATACATATTTCATTATCACTATTTCTAAAAAAATCTACTATATCTTTATCTCTTCCCTTCTCATCTCCAACAAAAAGAGGTGTCTCATTTACAAATGTATAGTCTATATATCCTGTATTTAAATTTTTGTTATAGTTATCAAATTTAGGTAGTTCATCACAGTTTTTGTACCTTGTATATACTTCTTCTGGGAATCTAATAAAGTTAAAAGGTGCCGTAGCCCATGTACTACTTACACGTGGGTCTTTATTATCTTGTTTTTTCTTGCCTCGTTTTTTATTATCATTATACTTTGTCTGTTGCACCTTATCTAACCCCCTTTAATGCAGTATATTTAATAAATGCCTGACCATCATCTTCATATCTTATATAGTTAAATACTCTTAATTTATCATACTTATTTTTTAGAAGATTATTTCCCAGCCTTCTCTTTAGAATGTATTCCTCATAAAATCCATCTTCATCTTCTTCATGTTCTGTAACTATACCTTCATATCCATTATCTTCAAAAAAGTGTAGTTCCTTATTTTCATTGAAGAAAAATCCTTCTACTAATATATCCTTGTTAATTTCTGTTATATCTTCTATATCACCAAAATACAAATCATTTAAATAATATAAAAGTGCATATTTATACCCTTCGTCTAATAAATCATCTTTATTTATTTCATATAATTTTTTATATTTTATTTGCTTCATTATATAACCTCCTTGATTTGTTCAATTTGGCTTATTACATCATTAATATAATTATTATCATTTGCTTTAACCATATTATTTTCAAATGTTAGTTTTATTGTTTTATCATTATCTAATACCACTACACTTTTCCCCTTTATACGTCCACTTCCAACAGATGATGAACTACCTATGGCAATTTTTGATAAACCTAAGTCTCTTAATGTCATAAGTATCAGACCTATTGCTATTTTATTTTCATTATTATTTTCTAATCTTCTTAATGATATATTTATCCCAATATTTCCTTTTACCCTTTTCTCATTAAACTTTCCGCCAGTCGTTACTCCACCTGTAAATCTATCAACTTTTATTCTATTATATGTACAATATTTAGGATTTTCTATTATCACATCATCAGCTAATAGTCTTCCTATTTTGTGATTTTCTCTAACATCTGGAGAAGATCCATATATTTTATCAATTATAGATATTTCTTTATTTAAAGTATTTAGAATAACAGTATTATATTGTCTAAGTAAACCTTTGATTGTAGAACCTGGTATAATATCTTGATTTAAATAATTTTTCATATTTTCACAATCTACATCTTCAATATATAAGTTTTCTTTAACTATTAAAGAGTCTATAATCTCTCCATCAAATTTGAATGTAATATATCCTTTATTAGAAGTCGTTTCTAATTTACTATAATCTATTTTTTCATATTTTCTATTGTTTAGTATGTAATCTTTTATATCATTCTTATTTCCTAAGTCAAATTTAGCAACTTCTACTCCTTTAATTTCAAAACTACCAAATCCATTCATTTTATTAGATCCAAGCCTTAGTTTATTATCTCTGATACCTATTATTATTTTATTAATTAAATCATGTTCTACTTTATTTTCTTCTTCACTGCTAGCAAAACATTTTATTTTAAATTCAAAATTTGTATCTATCTCTATAAAAGTAGTTTCATACTTTCCACCATCTAAACTTGTCCCGAATTTATAATCTCTTCTTATTCCTGGTCTTGTTCCTATATCAAGCTTGTCTCCATAGCTATCTGATATGTAGATTTTACTATCAGAGCCATCCTTACTTTCACATCCGAACACTAAGTTAACACTATCCTCTTCACCTATATCTATTAAATAGCTTTTAAAAGCTCCTGCCAAAGAGCTCCCTAGAATTAATGGCTTTTGGCTATTTTTATCTATAAGTATATCCATTTCATCTTTTCCATTTCCAATTTTAAGAGGAGTCTTGTTTTTTAGGCTTATTTTATATTCACTAATAAATCTACTACCTTTCATCACTTTTCACCCCATTTTTTCTAGCACTAAACATTAATATTTTCTTTGTAAGTAGTAGTTTTAATTTATAATCACTACTTTTATTAGGCTTTATATCGTCAAATGAAGCATATTCTAATTTGAATTTACTATTTGTCAAACTATCTAGGGAATTATCTGAAGTCAATTCATCAAGATAATCGTATAAACTATAATCAAATAAAGTTATTTTTGATCTGTTCATATATAAATTCTTAGTTTTAGTTTTTAACTCACCTTTAAAAGCTTTTATATAATTCTTTGACTCTATTTCTCCCAACATATCTAACTTCTCTAAGGCTTTGTCTAATATATTTATTAATTTATTTGCTTGTGTATTTTCAAACTCTTTCCAGTATACTTTTTTAATATTTCTACTATCCGTCTTACTGTCTAATGCTTCTATCTGTATTTTAGTTAAATACTCATCTTCTCTAGCCTTATTAATATTGTTTAATATTATAGTTAACGTATTTTTAGCTTCCTCATCTAATTGAACATTAGATTTTTCTATTTTCTTAGATAACTTATAATTCTCACAAGTAGATACCTCAAAACTTGGATTAATATATATACGTCCGTATCCCTCTTGTTTTTTACTTCCAACCCCATCTATTTCAAAATCTCTAACCTTATTATAATCAAGCTCTCCCTCATATTCATAAGAGATTATACTTCCACATTTTATGGCTGTTATACTAGGTATAGAAGTTTTCCACATGGCATTATAACCTTTTATATCAGTAGTCAATATTGTAGATTTTATTTTTTTTACATTACTTAAACCTAATCTTTCTTCTATCTCACGCTCTGGAATACACGGAATTATATTACCAAAGTCGTCTCTTAATATGGCATTTGATGCAAAGTATATAGTTAAAGTTTTTTGATTTTTATCAATACCTATATTTAATTTAGTTTTTATTCCCTCTATATCATAGATTCCTTCAATATTCAACTCACACATTCCATATCCACTAGACTTTGAACCACCTATATAAATAATTTCTTTATCAAATATAGATTTTACTTCATCTACTAATTTATCTTCACATTGAATTACTGTATAAAATTCTTGATTTTTATCTATTGCCTCATATCTAAATAAATTTTCTTTATTTATTTGCTTACAGTTATGTAGATTTTCCACTCTTTTTATTGAGATTAAATTCAATGAATTATCTTTTATTAGAGAAAAATCTGATTTATTTACTCTCTGATATCCCTCGGGAACATTTTCTTTTAATTCATTTGTAAGTTCGATTGAGTTATTATCTCTTGAAAACTCTTTTATTTTATCTTTTGAAGCATAAAAACAAAGAGGTGTAGGTATAGAGTAATTTTTTCCTATTCGTGGATATGCATCATAAAATTTTATAGTATTACCTAAAAGCTTTTCTCTATATTCTTTATTTAAAGATATATCTTCTCTTATTTTATTTTTATTTATATATTTATTTATATAAGCCCCTCTTATTGCACTACCTGCTATATATGATAGTTCTGTTTTGATAGGCCCCCTTATATCAATATTAACCAAAATAAATTTGCTCATTATCCTATCACCTTTTCAACAATTTTATTTAATTCTTCATTGCTTAACTCTTCGTTATCAATTAACAAGGTACACTTTACTTCTCCCTTACCTCTACTTCTTAAAGTTCCAAGATGTCTAACTCCATTCACTCCACAAAGTAATAAACCTAATTCATGTTCGTCTAACTTTTCTTCAGAATATATATCTCCATAAAAACATAGATTTTTATTTAAAACTCTCATACTCCTAAGAGAACCTTCTGTTGAAGTACCTGTATCTTTATCAATTTTTGTTGCATATCTAATATCTGTCAGAGAATCTATTATTTCATCCTGTGTTATGATTTTTGAATCTACTAAATATTTTAATGCTTTTATAGTCTCTTTATTAATTGATGCATTTTGAAATTTCAGACAACCTTCTTCTTGGTTATCTCTGTAATAATTTTTACCATTATTATTAAATGTTTTTCCAAATAATTTTGTCGCTACTTCTTCATTTATTTTTGATTTATCTTCATCGTATAACTTTTGATTCTCTAATATTATATCTATAACTTCTCTTATATTTCCTTTTATTGACTTTCCCTTATAAAAAGGTATTTTATAATCATCATAAAGTACATCAATATCAGAAACAGATACTATTGACTCTCCACCTGAAAAAATAGTATCTGATAAAAGTTCTATTTTTAATGTATATTTTTGCATAGTTACCCCTCTAATCTTCTAAAGTAATAAACATATCTTGCAGCTCTATTAAGTCAAAATATAAACAAGTTTCTTTATTATCTATTTTACTAAATCCAAAATCTGAGTGTATATTTCCAAATTTGCCATTAAATTTGCTACTTATTTGATATTTATTCATAAATATTTTTGTTTCTTCTTTTCCTCTTGGAAATACATCCCTAAGTTTTCTTACTTTTCCTTTACTTTCTACTGATATTAATTGAATATTTTTATATTCTTCTTTAAAGTTTTTATAGCTATTATAAACTTCATTATTTATATATAATGGTTTAATATTTAAATTAATAGATTTATCTATATGAGCTCTATCTCTAATTTCTGATAGACTTGTCGCTATCTCTCCTTCACATATATGATAATCAATTAATGAAGCATCTTCAGTATCTACAATTTTAGCTTTGCAGTTTTTACATAATACTTCTGCTATTTCATATCCTCTATCAAAAGGATTACTTGATTTCATCATACTAATTCCAGCACATGCATTTAATGTTTCTTCTTCCACTGTATATGTATTAAGATTAGTGATAAATGCATTTACACACTCCATAGCTATTTGAGCATTACAAATAAAGCAAACATCATCACCTGCTAAAATTATAGGTCTTATAGGCATTATTTTATTGCCTTCTTCATCTACTTGTAGATTTAATTGTTCATTTAACTTGTCATAATTTCTTATTAATTTATCTAACATATATTCAAAAGACTCATAATAATATTTCTTTATATTTAAACTAAACTCATTTAGTTTATTAATATATTCTTTATTGGCATCTTTAGTATTTAAATTTTCATATTGTTTCAAAGCTTTATTTTTCATACTTTGAATCTTTTGTCCCATTTTATTACCATCTAAAGATACTATGGCAATATAGCTATTTTCACCTTTTTGTATACCTAATTTTTCTATCTCATTTGTAAAAGAATATCCTTCTTTTATATATTTACTCATAAGAGTTTCTATAGAATATGGTACTTTTTCTGCTTTTAAATTTTTTAGAAACTCCCTTTCAGACCACTTTCTTTTTATTAAAGATTCTCTAGATAATAAAGTTTTATTTTCTTTTCCATTTGCAGCTAACCCAGTAGATACACATCTTTCTTCTATACCATAGGAGTTTCTTTTAAATACAGAAGACCTTTGTGTTTTTTTATCATTTAGTTTTTTATATAGTAAATCTATAGATTTAATTATGGAATCTACTTCCTCATCATATCCTATATATGTCATGAAGAACTCTACTCCTGCAAATTTACACAAAACTTCCTTTGTTACTTCTTTTATAAACTTCTTTGCTTCTTCTTCTGTTTGAAGTAAGAATATACTATTTCCTCCCCCAACACTTACTTCCCCTAGTGTTAAGTTATATTTCTCACCTACATATCTAGGTACATTTTCTGTTACATATTCTATTATATTAGAAGCACCTATATTTTCTTTAAGCTTATTAGTCTTAAATATATAGTTTTGCTTTTTAGAGACTTCTGATATAACTAAAAATTTTTTCATAACCCCTCCTATTTATATATAAATTTAACCAATATTGTAAAAATTTTAAATAACTCCTATATAAAATTATAATTACTCTAAATCTATATATCAATTATTCTTTTAATTTAAATTTTAACTTTATATATAATATATTTTATTTATTGGATTTTTTACGCATAACATACTATTATAGTAATACATGTATATTTTAATAAAAATATATTTAATTTTATATGTAGGAGGAATATATGAAAAAAGTTTTTTTAACTGTTTTAGGTACAGGATATTATAAAGACTGCTATTATTATTTAGGAGATAAAGAATGTAGAAGTAAATTTATACAAGAAGCATTAATAAATCTTCTTTTGGATAAAGAGGATGAATTTGAAATGAAAATATTATTAACAGAAAAGGCTAAAAGAGATAATTTTGATATCAACGATAAAAGACCTAATAATTTAAAAGAAGTCTTAGGTAAACTAAATATTAAACCTGAATTAATTTTAATTCCTGAAGGCAAAACTGATGAAGAATTATGGGGTATTTTTGAACAAACAATCAACTCTATTGATGATAACTCTGAAATTATACTGGATATTACACACTCTTTAAGAAATATACCTATACAAGTTTTAGTTGCCTTAAATTATTTAAAGCTTTTTAAAAATATTAATTTAGATAGTATATACTATGGAGCATTTGAATTAGGTGAGGATATTGATGATATATTAATTGAAGGTCAAAAAATTAGGAAAGCCCCTGTCTGTAATTTAAATATTTATTATGAATTACTAAACTGGACAAATGCTATTAACTCTTTTATGCATACTGGTAATTCATCACAAATACTTAGTCTGTATAATGATATTTATAAAGACAAAAGGGCTATCATATTCAAACAAGGAACAAAAGATGAAAAAAATAATCTAGTCGCATTAAATAAGGTAGTTGAAGGTCTTAATAATTTCACTCAGTGCATCAACACTTGTCGTGGCATAGATGGCAATCATACTAATAAAAAAATTAACTTAAAATCTATCAGTAGCGCTGCTAACACTTTATATGAAAATTTAAATGTTTTAAATGATAATTTAACTTTTGCACCTCTTAAGTACTTATTTAATATAGTAAAGGAAATAATTACTCCTTTTGTAGATAAATCTGCTTTTGAAATAGGTATGGAAACTGTAAATTGGTGTATAAAGTATAACTTATATCAACAAGGCTTTACTGCTTTAGATGAAAGTTTAAAAACATTTATATGTGATAAACTTAATTACAGTGAACATAACTATAAAAAATACTATCGTGAAAATATTGCCAATACAATTTTAGTAGGACTTAATATTAATTTAGATGATTTAAGAATACATGCCAATAATGATGATGATATTTTAACTATAAAAAATGCCATATACACTTTAAAAGAAAATACTACTTTCTGTAATTTAGTATCAAAAATCAAAGAAAAAAGAAATGATATTAACCACTTCGGTTATAAAGATTCTAGTGTTACTGACTATAACACTCTTAGTCATAACCTACAAGAATATTATAATGAATTTTTAAATATTAAAGATCATATTGTTTTATATTCATAATAAAATAAAGGAGTATAGAAAGGTTTGTGTAAAATCAAATCTATCTATACTTCTATTTATTTTGCAATTATTATTGTACCTCATATTTTTAGATATGTACTATTACTATTAAAAAATTTTTTGGTGATTAATAGAATAATATCATTAATCAGTTATAAATCATTTATAGTTGTTCATACAGTTCTTAATTTTATTTCAAGTCATCCTTATTTTAATGGATATTGCTCTTATACAAGATGTAGTTGAAGACGAACCTACAACATTACCAGAGTTTCAATCCTTATTTTAATGGATATTGCTCTTATACTCTGCACAGGGGTTAACTCCTGCATACTCAAAATTTTGTTTCAATCCTTATTTTAATGGATATTGCTATTATACTTATTCTTCTTTTATTTATAAGTATACCCAAATTATGTTTCAATCCTTATTTTAATGGATATTGCTCTTATACGCAACTAGCTTCTTCCAACATATCAAATATTTCTTTTGGTTTCAATCCTTATTTTAATGGATATTGCTCTTATACTTATCTCAAAGTTTTTTGAGTGAATTGGAAAACAAACAGTTTCAATCCTTATTTTAATGGATATTGCTCTTATACTAAAAACTTTGATGACGAAATCACTACTCTTCCTGAGTTTCAATCCTTATTTTAATGGATATTGCTCTTATACTCGTCCATACTCAACTCATTGCAATTACACATATACAACAATCTCTAAAAAATTTTCATTATAAAAATACACTCAAAAAATCATTAAAAAATCTAATTTTACATCTACTAACACCCCATTATACCATAGTAGTTGCAATACTTACAACCTTAAAGCACTAATTTTTCAAATAATTTTCCAGTAACAAAGTCATTCATATTCTATTATTTACTTCTTCTTTTTTCTCCAAAATCCTTTTAAAATATTCTAAAATCAAAAACAATACTCACTATTTGAAAAATTGAACAAAAACTTTCAACAAATTCAACAAAAATCAAAAAATTGAATTCAAGTCTTGAAATACTCTACCAAAATGATATATTAAAATTAAACTAAACACTAGGAGGACCTATCATTGATAAACATAACCTTTGGACAATTACTAGAAAAACTAGTTTACTTGTCAAAACAAAAAAAGAAAACCCTCGCCAAAGAGCTAGGCTACGATGTATCCTACATAAGCAAGTGGATTAGCAACAAAAATCTACCCACACAAAAAAACATAGCCCAAATTTGCAAAGCTACATCAACATTCATAGTAAA
>JABLTO010141120.1_pt1 | contig 13560 bp, 6 predicted proteins | sample 7160091 | NCBI WGS metagenome assembly JABLTO01 (sample SAMN14651225, study PRJNA627086) | human gut metagenome | isolation source: feces | host: Homo sapiens
ACGGAATAGCCGATGACGTCCGAAGGGACAGTGTCCGACGTGAACTGGACGCGGCGGGTGTCGAGGCCCAAAACCTTCGCGAAGGTCAGGGCGGTCGTGGTCTTGCCGACGCCAGGGACGTCCTCCATGAGGACGTGGCCCTGCGCCAGAATGGCCATTAAGATCTTCTCGACGTTCTCGTTTTTGCCGACGATGACGGACTCAATTTCCGTCAAAATGTTCTGAATTTTCTCATTCATCTTGGTGTTCTCCTTCTGGATCAGTTGGTTCAGTTGGACCAATAGGTGTATAGTAGCAGAGCGCGCAAGAGCCATTGACCATATCATGCTCTTGCGTAACGGATGCTGCGCAAATGGAGCAAGTGGCGGTGTGTGTATGCTCGTCGTTTGGCGTATAGTGGAACGTGTGGGCCGCCGTCACAGACTTGCCGCAGATGCTGCAGGTTCCGGTGTGTGTGCTGCCATCGCCGTTATCGGTTGCACCTTGGATGTGGTCTGCGCAGTTATGCTCCGGGATGTCGGGCGCTTTGATATGCCCACAGTCTGTGCAGACGCCGCTTTCATCAAAGTGATGCTCTTCGACGACGGACACTGCATTACAGCTGGTGCAGGACCATTGGTGGCTGGTTTCATTCAGGGACGTCGCCTTGACCTCGCCGGTACAGGCTTCGCTGTGCTTGGCAAAACAATCCGTGCAGCGCCATGTGCCGTAGAGCAGCGCATATTGGTGTGCGGCTTTCGTCTCCGGCAACTCCTTTTGGCAGCGGACGCAGATATGCCAATGGCTGCTTTCGTCCTTATGCCAGCTGCTGAGATCTGCCTCATGTCCCGCAGCGGGAATGGTTTCTTCCTTCGTCGCGCCGCAGTCCTCGCAGGTGAGTGTCAGCGTGACGTCCTCTTCGCATTTGGCCTGTGCCGTGGTGGACGGCCAGCGGTGCTCGCCGGTCTCCTTCGCGCCGCAGTTCTTGCAGGTGCGGACATGCTGATTTTCGTTTTCCGGGTCCACAGTATAGCTGCCAAATTCATGGGCCTTTGCTGCGCCGATCTCTTTTCCGTTTTCATCATCGCAGATCTGGATGCAGCTGCCGTTGCCGAGATCCTTCCAATGGCTGTTGGTGTGCGGGCAGTCCTGCGTCAGGCCGCACGCAGTGCAGGCATAGGTTCCATCCTTCTGCTTTTGGAAGGTGTGATTGACCCACCATGTCCCATTGGTACATCCAGCACAGTATCCGGCAGAGCCTTTGCCTTCGCTGCCCATCGTCGCGCCGACATCCCAGCCGCAGGCCAGCGTATAGCGCAGCACCAGTGTGTCATGATCCTTCAGCCGCCAGTTGGACATGGACGTGCCGGGGTAGAAGGTCTCGCCGCCGATGGAATACAGCCAGCCAGAATAGATGGTAAACGCCTGTTCGCCAAGGATGCCGGAGGCTGGTGTCAGCGGGATTTTATTATTGTAGATGCAGCGCCAGAGGGCTGCCTTTTCTTCCTTATGCGCAAAGCCTTGGAAGTATTGGTCGATTGCGGTATAGACGCTCGCGGCGTCAGCACCATAGCTGCTCCAATCTCCGGAGAGCGCCTCCGCCCGATTCCCGAGGTTGTTGCCATCGTCCAGCGCACGCAGATAGAAACCAGTCTCCGGCGTCGTGCCGGAGTAGTCACAGGTGGCCCAGCCGAGGCTGGTCTTCGCTGTGCCGAAGGGTTCGCCCATATCCCGGCCCAGAATGGCCTTGAGGACAACATAGGATACCGGCTCGTCCGCGAGCACGTCATAGGAGACGGGGCCATAAGTTCCGAGGCCCACGACACTGAGGTCAATGTAGATCTGCGCCTCTCCAATCTTCTGGCCCTTCTGGACACGCTCACCGTTCAGCTTGATCTCCAATGTATTGGAGTTGCCGTAGGCATCCTCGGCATAGATTTTGAGGGTATGCACGAGCTTGTCTCCGGTTTCCGGGTTCTTGGGACGCAGCACATACTGCTGGATCGTGCCGGACATGCCGCTGGAACGAACAGTTTCGCCATCCAGCGTGACGGTCAGCTCGGTATCCGTGCCGCTGGCGAGGATATAGGTGCGCTGGCCAGTTTCTTCATTCTCCGTCCATGCTTCCACATTGAGGTTGACGTCCGTGTCATTGGTGACAGTCATGCCATCGTCCAGATTGATCTTGATCTTGACCTCTTTATCGCCGCGATGCTTATACGGGAGATTGAATTTAAACTCATAGTTTGTTCCGTCCGCGGAGGAGGCCGCCACGGTGAAAAGGTTATTGCCCGTTTTCTTCTCGCGGAGCAGGAGCGTGATGGAGCCGTCCGGCGCAGTCAGCGTCAGGCTGTTGCCGTCGCCGCCGGTTTGGTAGCATTTCACAGAGGAAACGGTGACGTTCGCGGCATCCTCACCCTGAACGGAGAATTGATAGGTCAGGAGGCCGTCTGCCAGTTGGTCGTCGTAGATGGGATCGGCATTCACGGTTTTGCTGTTTTCGCACGTCAGAACGCACGGCTTTGCCGTGCCATCCTCTGTGATCGTGTAGGACATCTGCAAAGAAACGTCGCTCTGATAGCGGAGGGTCACGGTGAAGGTGACCGGTTTGCCATTGACATCCGCTGTAACGAGGATGGTATAGGTCGCTCCGCCCTCGGAGGCGGTAAGCTGATAGCTGCCCTTTTCCGTGTTCAGGGCCGTGCCGTCAATCGTCGCAGAGAGAATTTGAGCATCAGAGGCACTTTTACCTTTGAGGGCAAAGCGATAATCCAAAAGCCCATTGTCAAGCTGATTATGCTTAATCGTGAGGTTTACGCGCTTGTCTGCATCACAGAGGAGATTCTGCGCCGTAACCGGTTTCTTGTACCAAGTGAATTGTAATTGCAGGTCGAGGCCGTCTTCGTATGTCAGGACGAAATTATATCGAATCGTCTGGCCGGAGACGCGGGCCGTGACCGTGATGGAATATGTTTCGGTGTCCTGCCCGTCTGCGGGAGCCATTTGAAGCGTGCCGGACTGCGTTAAAACGCCAGTCTCGCCATCCGTCGCGCGGTAGTCTGCGCTGATGAACTCGGCCTCTCTTGCGCTTTCGCCGAGGAAGGTGAAGTCATACTGGAACAGGCCGTCCTGAATCGTATCGCCCTTGATGGTACGGGAGACGGAACCGTTGGCGCTGCACGTCGCTTGGGCCGGGGCGGTCAGTGTCTGCCAGTTGAGCTGCAAATCCAAGTCGATGCCGGATTCAAGGCGCAGAATAAACGTAAACTGGACAGCAGTTTTGACCGTTTCACCCTTCTGGTTTTTCTGCGTGGCTTCGGCTTGCACGGTAAAAACGTAGTTCTGGTATTCCGCGCCGTCCGGAAGGGACATGGGCACCGCCCCGCGGGTGTCGATCTGGGCTGGAACGGCGTTGCCGGAGGCGAAAAAGGCCCCGGTGATGACGGCATCCTGTGCGTCGAGTCCGGTGAGATCGAGGCTGTAGGGCAGGTATCCGTTGTCGAGCTGCGCGAGCAATACGCGCTTGCCGACAGACTGCCCCGGCGCGCAGACGATGGACATCGGCTCCGAACCGTACTTGTACCATGTCAGGGCCGCGCCGAGGTCGAGCGGTGCGAGGGGCAAGTTCTCATCCATTTCCCCGGTGTCGCCCGCTTCTTCGCCCTCATTGCCTTGGTTGGAATCGGTGTTTGTGCCAATGTCGGCCTCGGAATAGTCCGGCTGCGTGGGCTGTTCCTGCGGAACGGTCTCCGGTTCGGTGTCCTGTCCGGCTTCGTTGTCCGCCTCGTTGGGGTTTGGCTGTTCCACGTCGCCTTGAAGGTCACTGTCTGTATCGCCGTTCGCGCCGGAGCCGGAGGTTTCCGCGCCGTCGCCGCTGCCCGCGCCGCCGGGGGCCTTGCCCGCCTGCAAAACGGTGATCTCCTGTGGTTCGGCTTGCAATATAGGGTTGTCCGGTTCGGCTGACCGCATACCCATGAGCGGCAGGCAGATACTCAGCACGAGCGCGAGGACAAGCACGCCGCAGCCGACAGATTTCAGCCACGGATATTTCTCGAAAAGTTTGGTCATGATCTATATTTCCTCTCGAAATTGGAGAATAATTTCAAATTTTTGTGCAGTTTATTCGTACTTTTAAGGAAGTCCCTTAAACGCACGAATAAGCCGCACGGTTCCCCGCGTTTTCACGCGGGGAACCGCCCAGCTTTGGGGTGGTTACACGAGATTCAATTCAGAAAGTCGTTTTTGCATCTTACTTTGCGTACAGTTCCATGAAGCGCATGAGGATGGTCGCGACCTGCGCCCGGCTCGCGGTAGCCTTCGGGCTGAGTTTGTTGCTGCTGCCCTGAATGAGGCCATTTGCAACGGCCCAGCGCATGGCTTCGGTGGCGTAAGTGCTGACTGTGTTCGCATCCGCGAAGCCGTTCAGATCGGCGGACTTGCTGACGTCATAGCCCTTCTGCTTCGCGTAGCGGAACAGGATGGCGGCGAGCTGCTCGCGGGTGATCGCGCCGGTCATGTTCGTGCCGTCCGAAATGCCGGCATCCATGGCCCACTTCTGGCTTACGGCGTACCACGGCGTGCCGGAAGTCGAAATACCTTCGAGGCGGGCGAGCATCGTGACGATCATGCCGCGGGTCGTGTCCGCGTTCGGGCTGAACGTCCCATTGCCCGTACCGTTCATGAGGCCCTTTTCATAGGCGAACTTGACGCCGGAGTAGTACCAGCTGTTCGCATTGACGTCTGCAAACGGAAGGGTTTCCCCTGCGTTCGGGTTCTGCGGGAGCTGCGCGGGCTGGCCTGCCGGGATGGGGTTCAGCTCAGACCAGCGGGCTTCGGCAGCAGTGAGCTTGTCGTAGTTTGTGACGAGCTTTTTCTGCGCGTCGGTCAGCTCGTTGTAAGCATCCCTTGCAGCCTTGATCGCCGCACCGCTGTCTTTCGTGACCGGGCCGATGGCGTCGATGGCGCTGATCACCTTCTCCGCAGCAAGGGTATCAAGTCTTGCCTTGATCGCATCTGCCTTATTCTTTTCGGCATCCGTCAGATACTGCCTGAGTTCCTCCGAATTTGCAGCATTGTTGTAAGCGTTCAGCAGCTTTTCCATCTTTGCCTGATCCGTCATACGACCGATTGCAGGAAGCGTCATGCCCTGAAGCTCCGCTTTCAGTTCATCCAGCGCATCATAGGCGTCCAGCTTGGCCAGCAGCGCATCCAGCTTCTCCTGATTCTCCACCGCAATGTTTTTTGCCGCCGCAGGATCGAGATTGTCCAGATTGCGCTTGGCATCTTCGATCTGGTCGCGATAGAGATTCCGGTTGTCATAGGACAGGGAATCCTCAGCGGGAAGGGCTGTGATCTGGTTGTTCACCTCGGAACCGCTGCCGGTGCGGCTGATAACATGCAGCGCGTACCATGTACCAGTGTAATCTCGGGCCTCTGTCCCCTGATTGTTCATGCTGGGCCATGCCGGTTCGCCGCAGCCGACGTAGATCACGTCGCCCGCCGTAACAGGGATGGATTCCGTTCTCTTGTAGAGGGCCGAACCTTCTGCTGCGCCGGTGTCCTTGACGTTGAGATACGTTCGAACAAGGTAGTTCTTGTTCGCGGCGGTCGGCGTCAAGGTGATATTGGCACTGTCGCCGTCGATGGCCAGCGTGTAATCATAGCTGCCGCCGGGAACGCCGGAGGCGAACGCACTTGTCAGATTGCCGCCCTCAACCTCAAGGGATTTCAACGTCGTGTTCGAATTGCCCCATGTACCGCCGAGGTCCTTACCAAGACCTTCAGTGGTATACATGACACGGATCACATCGCCGTCTGCCAGCTTTCCGTCCTCAACTGTAAACTCGCTGAAGGAGCGGTTAACAAAGAAGTCGTTCAGCGTACCCATCCAGCCGGATTCGTTGCCGCCGGTGAACTGCGCAAGCGTGTAAGAATTACCCGCGCCGTCTGAACCCTTGATCGATGCAAGATATGTGATTTTATAGATGTCTGTGCTGCCCGTACCTTCCCAAGTGAACTGGTTTTCCTTCAATACGCGGAGAATAACAGTCATCATGTTGTCATTCTCACCAATGGGATAGTGCGTCTTATTCACAAACGGTTTTCCGCCATTGTAGAAATACTCTGCTGCGGTCTTGTTCTCACCTGTAAGGTTCGAGCCATCGCAGGTAGTATTCTCCATGATGACATCTACATAGCCAACGCAGCGGCCGGCATTAAAGCCGCTGCCTTCGCCCCAGCCACTGATTGTCTGATACAACGAATTGTCCGTATCAGCCGCAGCCGCTGCGAGAGCACGGATCGCTTTTGCACGAGCCTCGTTGATACCGTCAACCGTTGCGGCTTTTACGATATCGGCCTTACCGGCTTCATACGCCTGATCGATCTTCGTTCTCTTAGCCTCATCCGTAATGTCGGCATACTTGGCATACTCGGCGTCGAGCAACGCGAGGGCCTTGGTTCTTGCCGCGGTCAGCTCGCTGTCTGTGCCGCCAGCCGGGCCCCATGTGACGGTAATGGTCACATTGTCGAACGGCATCGTGAAGCGCAGGAACGCATCCGGAACGACCTGATTACACTGAGTAACGGCTCGGCCTTTATAAGTGATCTTGTCATAGAAGCGCAGGCTTGCATTGGTAGCCGCGGTGTCAAGGCCGGTGACCTCAATGCTGCGGATCTCATACTGCGTTTCACCCACGGTGAAGGTCAGCTTGCCGAGCACTTGCGTTGTGTTGCTCTTGGTCGGATCCGGCACATCCATCTGTGTGCTTGCATCGGAGATCGTCCAGCCATTGCCTGTAATCTCACCGGGGCCATCCGTCTTGCCTGCCTTAATGGCTGCATCACGGCAAAGCAGATACGCGGCGTATTCCGGGCTGACACAGGCGTAAATATCCTCTGTCAATGCAGTTGCTGTTCCGTTCAGGTCGGTAAACGCATAACCATAGTTTACCGTCTTCGGTGCGTTAAACGTGAACAGCTCTGCGAGCTTATTGCCGCCGCTTAGGTCATACGTGTCCTCTTTCGGCGTGTTCATCTTCAGATAGTCGATCATATCAAGGATCGCCGCCTGTGCTTCCTCCGGAACGCCATCCGCGAACTTCTGCACAAACTGCATCTGATAGAGCACTGCGGGTCCGAGCTTCGCGCTGATGATCGCCTCATAGCGGGCCTTTTCCTTGCTGGTCAGCTCATCCTGCTGATACTTGGTCATGGCCGCATAGGCTTTTTTCAGCTGCTCGATCTTCTTCGCTGCACTCTCGTCCAGCTTGGAAACATCTTCGGGCAGCTCCGAAAGCAGTCTGCGGAACTGTGTCAGGTTGCTGCTGTTTCCGGCATCCGCGTTTGCCTGCAAACGCTTGATCTCCTGAACAGCCGTCACCTGTGCGGTGCTGGCGTCGCCGGCGTTTTCTGCTTCGTCGATGCCCTTCACGCCGTCTTCATACGCCTTTTGCAGCTTCTGCCAGTTTTCGCTTGTGAAGATGCTTTCCGGATAGTTCTCGTCATTGTAGACTTCATCAAGCTCTTTCCGGAGCTGCTGCTTGAGCGCGGAAAGATCGTCCGCCTTCTTGACGTGAACCATGATCGACGGGCCGAGCGTCATGTGTCCATCCTCGTCCATGAGGAAGGCATTGATGAGCGTATAGCCCTCATAGTAGAGCGTCAGCTCCGCCTTGCCGTTTTCGTCCGTGACCGCGTAGGTGTCCGTGCTGACAGGCTTGCCGGCCACATCCGCTGTGGTTTCTCCCGCTTCGCTGCGGTAGACCTTTGCGCCGGAAACGGGCGTCTGCGTGCCGGTGCGGAAGCCGGGCATCGCGCCGTCTGCCGTGACGGTGATCGTAAAGGGCTTGCCTGCCTCGACCTCAAGCGAATCCGTCGTGATCGTGGTGTAGCGGAAGGTGTCCTTTACATCGGTCAGCAGCGCGGCGTAGGTGCCGCCGTCCTGACTGGAGTTCTGGATCTGCTTCGGCTGCGTCCACACCAGCGTCAGGCGGTCGCCGTCGTGCAGCTTGAGCCGGTCGAGGTTCGTACGGTCACAATAAGAGGAGCTGTCGTTCACTTGGAAATACAGATCGCCGTTCAGATAGATCATGAGCTGATTCGCCATGTCAAATCTGTTGCTGAATCCCTTCTCTGTCATGACCGCCTGAATACTGGTGTTGGCGTCCAGCGTCAGATCCTCAGTATCCGAGAAGTTGTCTCCCCAGAGATAACCGTGGTACACACTCGTCGCGTCCACGATAGAAAGATGCACGGTGATCGTTCCGGCCTCGGTCTTCAGTCCATAGCAGGCATATCGCAGCTCCGTGAATAGACTGGTCAATTCGTTGAGCTGCTTCCGCCCGATGCCGTAATAGGACTGATAGGCGCTGTTGGCTTTCAGCGCAGCATCACGCGCTTCGCGCAGCGCGTTCAGGCTCTCCTTTGTATAACCGGTCAGCGTATCCGGGTCAAATTTTTTCGCCAGATACTCGATACCGTCGTGAACCAGCTCCGCCTGCGCAAGAGAGCTTTTGCCGATGCGCGGGTCCAGCGCCTCCATGGCGCTGCGCAGATTCGCCGCCTTCTCTTTAATTTCTTTATTTGCAGAAGGCTTATTGGCGATCGTCGGTTCGCCAGCTTCGAACATACTGTCCATTAGCACATCGGCTTCGTCCTTTGCCTTGCTGAACGCAGCCCACGTTGTGGGGGTGTAGTTGCTGCTGACGTATCTCTTTGCGGCCTGTGTCGCCTCATAGAGCAGCGTCGTATTGGCGCGATCGGCATGGATTAGATTGCGGATAGCAGTTTCAAGCCTTTCCGCTGTTTTTTCGATGTCCGGCTCAGATGCGTATTTATCTGCATAGACTGTCTGTGCCGCGCTTAATGCATCCCGCATCTCATTCCAGAAGCCATTTTTACTCGCAACCTTGCCGTTCCACCGATCATTTTCATGCCAGTATGTGGTATCCTCACTTGCATCTTTCGGCGCGCTTTTTATTGCGTTGCCTAATCGCGTCTTGTCAGCTTCGCTGCTCCCCATGCTCCATGACACGAGCAAATACGCATGTGTCGTATATGGGCTTTTAATTCCATATACTAGGCGGCATAATAATAACGTATTTCCGGATTTTGAATATCCCGCCGGAAGCTTTATGTCGTTTTCGTGTGCGCTATAGTAAGCTGTTGCGGGCGTGAAAAACTCACTATCAGCATTGATTGAATTACTTGCTGCGCAACTTTTTTCCTCGTCGTCAGAAAAGAACTCCATAGTCGGGAAAGTTTTTCTCTTTCCACCAACTGTGATTTTCTCATTTGGAGCTATGGAATAGCTTTTATAGCTGCTATCAATTTGCACAAAATATACTGGTATATTGTTTATGTTATCGATTGCGGAAGTATTACTCATCAACGTGGACATTGATATAACGTAATCACCTGCCGATGCCGCCATCGCCATCGTTACCAACGAAAAAGTCAACACAAGTACCAGCAATAATGATAGAAAACGGCGTTGGAAATCCACGGGAACAAGGCCCTTGCGGGCCTTGTTCCCAAAACAATCAGTTTTTGCGTTCATTGCCTTTTATTAACCACACTTCAAGACTGTCAGGAACGGAGATCTTGTACCGCTTTGTGCAATAACCTGAATCATGTCGCCCGCACTGATATTGAATGTATAGAATGTTTCTCCATCTTCCGAAACTTCAACACCATTGACAAAGACATAATCGTCGCTTGCGGCAATACGATACTCACCAGCAGCAATTTCCGTAAAGTTGTTTGCGTTGAGCGTAATTGCTGTTGCAGAACCAGACGTCGGTGTAATTGTAATATCACTTGCCGCTGCGCCGTCGCCTTTCAGCGTTGCTCTGTGCGAACCAAGAACCTCAGTGGAGCTTTCGCCCATCATGCCATTCATCTGCATGACGCCAGTGTAAACGCGGACATAGCGGACGCTGTCAAGGACGACAGGCTTGCCGCTGTCGTCAACTGCCCACGACAGATCCATCGGGTCGCCGTTGCTGTTGTCATTGCCGGTGCGGCCCGTGGTGTACGGGTTGACCTGAACCGTCGAAAGCGTGCCGTTCGGATGGCAGTCCACATAGCCGAACAGGAAGGTGTCCGGGGCCGTGGAGTTGCTGGCCGGCATCAGGCGGACGCCGTTCATCGTCAGCTTCGCACCGACTGTGCTGCTGGCCTTCGGCGTGTAGGAAGCATATTTGTTGCGCAGTACGAGCGGCGAGATGGTGTTGACGATACCATCCAGTGCAGTATGGCCGTTCACACCGACAAAGTAGTTGTTGAGCAGCGGGAAGTAGTTGTGGCGGTGCCAGTTGTTGAACAGCACACGGCCATTGCCGTTTTCAGAAAGGCCAGTGTAGCTATACACAACGTTCTTGCCCGTCGTGCCAGACTCGCCAGTTGCAAGCGTATCATTCTCGGCAACCGGATTCGTGTAGGTAACAGAATAGTTCCAGATCGCACCGGATTTCGAAACCGTGATGGTTTTGAAGTCAGACAGAGGATGGCCTTCTTCGTCCGTCTCAGTCACCGTCTCATCAGTAGCGACCGTATAGGTCGGGGTCTGATAATGCAGGCTGCCGGCAAGTGTGTACCACGTTGAGCCATCCTGAGAGACCTGCACGCAGCCCGGTTCGGCCCATGTGCCCATGGCGTTGCCGTAGAGCGTGAAGTCTACGCCGTATGCGTTGGCCGCATCATTGAAGATACCGCCGGTGACCTTACCGGTTGCATCCTTTGCGGGCTCGCCGAAGTCCATCACGACATAGCCGCCGAACGAACCGAGGGAAACGCCGGTGCTGACATAGCCTTCCACGATACCCTTGAGCGTGTTGGCGTTCTTTTTCGTGAACGCGCCGCCCCAGCCGGAGCTGTTCGCGCCTTCGTTCACAAACTGACCAGCCGCAGGCAGGAACGCCACAAGACCGGTGCCTGCTCTCTGCGCGGTCGGGGTCGGGACGTTGATCATGCACTGGCCGCTATAACCGGAACGCTTGATCGTGATCTCGGTCAGGTCGCCGTACAGCTCCACAACGCCGTAACCGTACTTCGCGTCCTGCGTGCCGCTGTTGTCGAAGTCAAAGATCGCGGCGCGCGTGGTGGTGATGGTGTACTCGGACTGGACAAAGTCCTTGCCGGTCGAGTCGCTGAGGATCAGCGAGAACGCCTGCGGGATGTCGCGGCCCGTGTCGGCAGCAATTGTTGCCGAACGTCCGTTGCCGGAGATGGTCAGGCCCTCCGTGGCCATCGATACCTGCACCTTCAGCTTGAGGTCATCGAAGGTGTAGGAGCTGTAGGTGTCGCCGGTGTCGATTGCGAATGCGCTCGCGCTCATCGCAAAGACCATGACGACCGCCAGAAGCAATGCTACGATTTTTCTGGTTTTCATGTGTTTGCTCTCCTTTATACTGTTTTCTTCCTCTCTGTGCCTGCGCAGTTGGAAGAGGCTGCGCGGCCCGCACTTCTTTCACGCTCCCCGCCCGTGCGAAGGTGGACGTGTTGATTACCGTCTATTCAACAGCATTTCGCCGTTAAATACATGCTTGCACACCGCAGATACAGTATCGTTTCCTGTGCTCTCGTCGGCCCAATGACGCAGACCACGTTTTCAGCTCCCTTGACGCGCTCTTATCCTCGCGGCGCTTCGCCGGAAGCAGTATTCTTTCCTGCTGCAGCTATTCAATTGTTGGCGCGTATCGCCTTATTGAGACGGGCGAAAGCCCGCTGGTTTCGTGAAAGGGGATTCCCCGGCTCTGCGTTCCCAGTTCAGAGCCGGGGATTACTGCGCGTCAGGGGGTGACGCGCTGGCAGTTCGATCTCAGGAGATGAGATCAGGTCTATGTGCAGATCCGTTCCCAATACGGATGTTGCAGATGAGTTAAGGCTTGTCTGCCGGAAGCTCCTGTTGACGCTCGGCCTGCCGAGCCGCGCGCTGTGCCTCCTGTTTTGCCGCTTTCTTCGCAGACTGCTCTTGCCGGAATTGCGTCAGCTGGCGTTGGTATTCCTGCTTGAACTCCGGCGTTTTCCGGGGATTCCAGCCATCGGGGAACTTGATGCCGCGCATCTGCAGCGCATTCAGCGTCCGCCCGGTGATTTTTTCATCCAGCCAGAGGTCGCCGCGAAAACGCCGGCCTTTGCCTTGCAGCGGGATCTTTCGCTTTTTCATTCCGTCGCACCTCCGTCCTCGGAGGCTTCCGCCAAACGGGCCGCGCGCCGTGCTTCCTTTTTCGCGGCTTTTTTCGCCGCCTGCTCGGCGTTATATTTTTCCTCCTGCGCTGCCAGCTCCGTTTGATAGAGCTTCGTCTTTTCCAGCGCGATCGGGAAATATTCCATGCTGCTGTTCCACGCCCCAACGCCATCCAGTGCGTTTTTCCACGACCCGAAGCGCAGATCGATATAGTCTCCGCCGATTATCTCTGTCCTGACCGGCGTGTGTCCCAGCGCAGCGGCGCAGCCCCGGAGGTACAGCTTGAGCTTCACCAGACTGTCATGCTGATGGTCAAGCGCGAATTGGATGTTCTTCTGTGCGATCGCGGATGCGGTGTTTTCCGCCAGCTTCCGTTTCAGGGCCTCAGCCTCGTGCAGCGCACGTTTCCTCTGATTCATTCCGAAGCCCTCCATACGCGGGTCTTCGGGCGATTTGATGCTATGGGCCGCACTGTGGATGCCTTTGCGAGTGCTGCATCTACGATGCGCGCCTGTTCCTCGTAGAGGTCCTGCACGATCTTCCGCTTCTCAAAGCGGAGCGTAGAACCTGGCGCTTTCTTTCCACCGGGACAGCAGTAGGCCAAAGCCTCTTCCCAGCCGCCGAAGCGCATGTCCAGATACTCTCCGCCGATAATTTCGCACTTTCTCGGCAGATAGCCGATCTCATCCGCGCAGCGCCGCAGATATGCGGCCAGCTGCTCCAGACTGTCATTTTGATGGTCAAGTGCGAATTGGATGTGCTTGTGCGCCAATGCGCGGTCGATGTGTGCGTAGATGAGTCGTTCGCGTTTGCCAGAGGTCTGTGTATCGCCATAAACCATAGAACGCTGCCTCCTGTTTTGCGGACAAAGCCGCAATGATCTTCATAAGATGAAAAAAGCACCAATCCCGCAAAGGAAATTGGTGTTTTACCTGAAGGCCGTGGAATATGACCGTCCCACCGGCACGACAGAACCATCCCGCCGCGCGGTTTATCCCCCCGCGTTTGGCTATGAAGATAGCAACGTATTCTGACTGGCAGGCGGGACGATCATCGTCCACGGATCGCGTCTGCCTTCTCGCAGGGGTCGAACCCTACAATGACGGCCTTTCGGCCCAGCGGTTTCCCGCCTCGACGCGCTCCAACTGCGGCACAGCTCCGGATAGAGTAGATTCCTTCCGTTTTCACCGCCGACCTGACGGAAAACACCAACCGCCAGCCCAACGGCTACACATCTTCGGATGTAGATATGAAATTGTAATGCGCAGAATCAAACTTCTGGTTTGTGGTATCCTATATTGTATGTACGGCAAAGATTTCTCTCGTAAAGTACCCAACTTTACGAAAAAACACAACTACCGGCGAAGCCGGTGGTTGTGCCTATGCGGGCA
>JABLTO010147813.1_pt1 | contig 13549 bp, 16 predicted proteins | sample 7160091 | NCBI WGS metagenome assembly JABLTO01 (sample SAMN14651225, study PRJNA627086) | human gut metagenome | isolation source: feces | host: Homo sapiens
ACATATAATGATATTTATAAATATATAGAAAGCAATATTGAGGTGTAATCATGAAAAAAATATTTTTATTTGATCTTGGAAATGTTTTGGCAAAATCTTTAGATGATTATGGTTTGTATAATAAATTAAATTGTAAAATTTCATATGATAAATTTTTAAAATATTGGTGGGGTGATGATTTAGTTTTAAAAGCTCATATGGGACTTGCTACAGATGATGAACATGTTGAAGCGTTATTGAAATTTTGTAAAAGTGATTTATCAATTAAACAATTTTATGAAATATATAATAGTTTAGATAATTCTTTATATGATGATACTATTGAAATTATAAATGATTTAAAAAATAAAGGGTATAAGGTTGGACTCTTATCTAATCTTAGGTTAATGGATTACAAAAGATATAAAAAACAAATTGAAAAAATAAATTTTGATTATATATTTTTATCATATGAAATGAAATGTATAAAACCATCAAAAGATATTTATGTGCAAGTAATTGATAAACTAAAATGTGAAAATGATGAAATAATATTTTTTGATGATAATGAAAAAAATGTAAATGGAGCTAAACTGCTTGGTATTAATGCTTATCAAGCAACAGGGAAAAATATAAAAGAAGTATTTGAAAAAATAATAAATATGTAATATAAATTTTTATTGAATATTTATACATAAATAAATATTCAAATAATAATAGGGATAATACAGGAGTCAGTTATACTTAAACATATAAAAAATTATTCATAATTAACAAACACGACATGTTGAATGTGTTGCAGTGCTTAAACTTAAATAGCAAGAATACAATGATTAAAAGCAAGAAAATTTAATAAAAGGAGAGTTGCATATGGGAAAGGTTTTAAAAATAAGAGAAGTAGGAGAGCCTATTCTTGAAGAAGAATGTTACGAGGTAGATATAAAAAATATAAGTAGAGATACTTTAGAGACTATAGAAGATTTAAAAGCAACTTTAGAATTTGGAACAGGATTAGGAATTGCAGCACCTCAAATAGGAGTAAACAAAAGAATAATAGTAGTGGGAGCTAAAAAAGAAAGAGTAAAGTATAATGATGCAGAAGAAATTCCAATAACAGCAATGATAAATCCAACTTGGAAAAGAATATCAAAAGACACTGATATACAATACGAGGGTTGCATGAGTGTTCCAATAATTAGAGGAAAAGTAGAAAGATACAAAGATATAGAGTTGACTTATTATGACAAAAATGGAAAACAAATAAAAAAAGAAATCCATGGTTTTTTTGCAAGATTAGTGCAACATGAATGTGACCATTTAGATGGAATAGTATTCTTAGAAAAAGTAAAAGGTCCTAACGGATTTGCTACAATAGATAATATTAATAAATATAATTTAAGAGAAATAGATGGTATATGTATGAAAGAAATTAATCAAGAATTAGTAAAATATATAGAAAGTGAAATATTCCCATTATACAACAGAAACGAAGAAGGTCATGGAATAGGACATATAAAAACAGTAATAAAAAGAAGTTTAGAATTAGCAAAGAACTATGATGTTGATTTGAATATGGTTTATGTAATTGCATCTTATCATGACATAGGACATTATATAGACAGAAAAAAACATGAAATTATATCTGCAGAAATGTTTATGAAGGATGAAAAAATAAAAAAATGGTTTACAACAGAGCAAATATATACAATAAAAGAAGCTATAGAAGACCATAGAGCATCTAGCAATCATGAACCAAGAACAATATATGGAAGAATAGTAAGTACGGCAGACAGAACAATTATAGATATAGATAATACTATAAGAAGGTCATATTCTTATGGCAAAAGAAATTATGTAGGTTTATCAGAGGAAGAACAAATTGAAAGAGTTTACCAACACTTAACAGAAAAATATGGAGAGAACGGATATGCAAAAGTGTATTTAGAAGATAAGGAATTTGATAAATCTATAAAAAAATTAAGACAAGCATTATCCAACAAAGAAGAATTTATTAAAAGAGTAAAAAGAGTAGTAAAAGAAAGCTAAAAAATATTTAATAGAGGAGAATATAATATGGAATTAATATGTAAGATAACAGATGAAGATATAGGAGAAAAATTTACTAATATGGAAAATCCTAAATTGAGATTAGCAGCAAGAGGAATAGTCGTAAGAGAAGATGGAAAAATAGCTATATTTAATAAAAGTAAAAAGAATGAATATAAATTACCTGGTGGAGGACTAGAAGAAAACGAAAGTCCAGAAGAAGCTTTTAAAAGAGAAGTATTAGAAGAAACTGGCTGCAAAGTAGAAATTGTAGAGTGCTTAGGAAAGACAGAAGAATATAAATCTATAAATAACTTTAAACAAATTTCTTACGTATTTGTCGGAAAAGTTTTAGAAGATACTAAGCAATTAAATGTAACAGAAAAAGAAAAAAATGAGGGAGCAAAAATGCTATGGGACACTCCTGAAAATGGACTAAAACGTATAAGAGATTGTTTTGATAAACTAGTTGCTTCGGAATATAGTTCTGTTTATAGTACAAAATTTATTATATTAAGAGATGCAAAAATTTTAGAAAAATATTTAGAAAATAAAATATAATTTCAATATAATATTAAATGTAAATTAAAAAAACAATAAGATAGTATTATAAATATAATTAAAGGAATAATTATGAAAATGAAATTAAAGTATGTAAATTATTTGAAAAGTAAACACAAAACAGAAATGAAAAGAATATATTTAAAAGCATTTCCAGAAAGTGAAAGATTTCCTTTTTGGATTCTAAAACATTGCTCAAAAGAAAATAACATTAAATTTATGGAAGTTTTAAATGGAAATGAATTAGTTGGAATTGAGTACCTATTAACATATGAAAATAATGCATATTTAATGTATTTTGCAATTGATGAAAATAAACAAAACAAAGGATATGGTTCAGAAATAGTTAAAGATTTAGCTAATGAATATAATACAGTTATTTTAAGCATAGAAAAATTAGATAATATTAATAGAGAAATAAAACAAAAGAGAAAGAAATTTTATTTAAGGAATGGTTTTCAAGAAACTAATGTATTTTATGAAGATGCAGGAGTTGAATACGAAATATTAACTACTAATAAAAATTTTTCTACAACCAAGGAAAGTCTAGAAAAATTTTATGTGCAAATGACAAGTTCTAAAATTTTAAAATACATAATTGGAAAAATTTTTAATGTTTATGATATTAAATTAAAAAACTAGGAGTAAATTTATGAAAGAAATAATAATAGCTTCAGGAAATAAAGGAAAAATAAGAGAAACTCAAGAAATTTTAAATGAATATAAAGTTATATCAATGAATGAACTAGGAATTGATATAGATGTTGAAGAGGATAAAAATACATTTGAAGGAAATGCAATAAAAAAAGCACAAACTATAGCAAAGAAAATAGGCGGAAAAATGTGTATTGCAGATGATTCTGGTATTGAAATAGAGTTTTTGGATGGATTTCCAGGTGTGGTAACTAAAAGATGGCATAGTGGTACAGATAGAGAAAGAAATTTAGCAATAATTGAGAAATTAAAAGGTGTTCCAAAGGAAAAAAGAAAAATAACTTTTACAACTGCAATTGCATTATCAAATGGCGAAACTACAATTTGCGAAAAAGGTATAATAGATGGTTTTGTTGCCGAAAAGCCTACCCGGAGATAATGGATTTGGCTTTGATGAGATATTTGAATTATCAAACGGAAAAACTTTAGCAGAATTATCACAAGAAGAAAAAAATAAAATAAGTGCAAGAAGAATAGCATTAGAAAAAATAAAAAATAGATTAAAGTAAAAAAGTTTGCAAGGCTTTGCAAACTTTTTTATTTCATATCAAAAACAATTAATGGTACTTCCATTTCATTTTCAGTTAATCCGCAATGATTAGATAATTTTGCATTACGTTCCTTGGATAATGCTGTTTTTATATTAATTGCTGAATCTGAAATGGCTATTGCTATGTAATCACCTAAAAAATCATCTATTTTTGGATGAGGAATACCATATCCTAATAAATTAGAAGCTGAGCCAAAAGATCTTATTAAGGAATATGGTGAGGATCCTTATATGTTGTATATTGATCAGGAAGACAATTGGTATATAACAAGCGATCCAGAAACATATTTTCCAAGACAACATCCAAGACAGGTATTAGCGGATTATATTGGACTTAAAAAAGGCGAGTATAACTGGAGAATTTATCCACATGAAGATAGGATGAAAGTGATCGCAAATGAAATTTATTCTTTTTTAAGAGAAGAATTTGATAATTTGCCACCATGGATTCAGAAAGCAACAAAAAATATATATAATTACCCTTACTTGAAAAAGGAAAAGCCACGATAATTCGTGGTTTTTCTTTGTATAAAAATAAAATCCAAAACAAAATAAAAAGCATAAAATATAGTATGACTATTAATTTACTAGTCATAGGAGAGGTGAAAATTTTTATGAAAAAAATTATAAGTATGTGTCTTATAATTCCAATTTTCTTCAGTATTTTATGCTTTCTTTGTGTATCAAAAGCTGAAACTGCTCCGATTTATGATGCAACATATAATAACAATGCAGGAGCTTTTTATGCAAATGGTACACCAATTACAATTGATAAAGATTCAAGTAATAATACTGTAGTTTATTGGGATGGAGGTAGTCAAGTTGTTCCAAGTACTGTTACAATCTTTGGTGGAGGAACAAATGGAACTTCATATGAAAGTTCAAATATCACAATGGAAAACGGTACAGTTTCTTTAATTTATGGTGGAGGAATTTCTTTAAATGAAAATGAACCATCTATCGTAAAAAATGCAAATGTAACTGTGAACAATGGAACTATATTAACCACTCTAATGGGTGGAGGACTTATTTATACAAATGTAGAAAATACAAATATTACAATTAATGGTGGAACTGTGTCAGCTGTTGTTGGTGGAGGAGCAGCAAGTGCTAAAATTTCTGGTGTTAGTTATTCAGCTGGAAAAGAGGGAGATTTAATAAATTCTAAAAACAGAACAACTAATACAAATGTAGTAATTAATAATGGGATAATAGATATGGTACCTTCAAATTATGGATTAGTTTTTGGAGGAGGTCAAGGACTATCCTATGTAGAAAATGCTAATTTAATAATAAATGGTGGAGATTTATCTAAAGCATATGTAACAGCAGGTGGTTCAAATGGTTATACAGAAAATGGAACAATAAAAATAACAAATGGTTCAATAAATGTATTGCAAACTACAAATAGAGGTATAGTAAATACTGCTACTGTTAAAGTTACAGGAGGAAACATTATAAATGCATATGTAGGAGGAGAAACAGATCCATCAGTTACAGGTGTAATTAACAAAGCTGAATTTGATGTTCTGGGAGGAAAAGTAACAAACTTAAATACTGGAACATCTGGAGGAACACCAATAGAAGTAGAACAAGATAAATTTAAAGTTGTGTATATAGAAAATGCAGTTGAAAATAATAACGTTGGACCAATGGCTGTAAGTATAACTTATATGACTAAAGTTTTTATGTGGATTTTAATAATAGTATCTATTGCACTTTTTATATTAATAATATATCTAATATTTAATTTTATCTAATATTTATTAGACTTGTAAGTCAGTATACAACACAAATTAAAAAAACTATGGTACAATTTGGCCATAGTTTTTTTAAGGAGATTTTTTAAATATGAAGTATAGTAATAATTTGTATCATGCGCAAGAATTTAATAACATAAAGGAAATAATTTATAACTCTGTAGAGCAGTATTCAAAAAATATTGCTTTTGTAATAAAACATACAGAAAATAAAAAAGTAGAATATGAAAACATTACATATAAACAATTATTAGAAGATATAAATAAATTAGGAACTGCAGTATATAGTTTAGGTTTTAAAGGAAAAAGAATTGCTGTTATAGGCAGAAATAGCTATGAATGGGCTATTGCTCATTTGTCTAATTTATTAGGTGGAAATGTTTCAGTTCCTTTAGATAAAGATTTGCAATATGATGAGCTTGAAAATTCTTTAATTAGAAGTAAAGCAGATATGATTTTCTTCGATAAAAAATATAAAGAAAAAATAAGTCAAATAAAAGAAAAAAATAACACAAACCTTAAAGAGTATGTTTGCTTTGAAGAAGCGGAGGGCTTTAAAAATATCAGTGAATTATTAAAAATAGGCAATGAAAAAATAAATAGTGGAAAAACAGATTTTATAAATGCTAAAATAGATGAAAACAAAATGGCAATTTTATTATTTACATCTGGAACAACATCAAAATCTAAAGCAGTAATGCTTTCTCAAAAAAACATTGCTTCAAATGTATATGCAATGCAATGTGTAGAAGCAATTTACAGTACAGATACAAATATTGCATTTTTACCATTTCATCATATATTTGGTTCAACATGTATGGTAGTAATGCTTGCATATGGTGTAAGAACAGTATTTCCAGATGGCTTAAGATATATAAAGAAAAACTTAAATGAATACGGAGTTTCTGTTTTTGTTGGTGTACCAGTTTTAGTAGAAGCAATATACAAAACAATTATGAAAGAAGTTCAAAAGCAAGGAAAAACAAAACTTATAAATATTGCAACAAAAATAAGTAACTTTTTATTAAAATTACATATAGATATTAGAAGAATTCTATTTAAATCTATTATAAATGAATTAGGTGGAAAACTAAGATTCGTAATCTCTGGAGGAGCTCCTGCAGATAGCAAAATAGCTAAAGGATTTAACGACTTGGGTATAGAAGTAGTTCAAGGGTACGGTTTAACAGAAACATCTCCAGTTATAGCAGCGGAGAACAAGAGATGTATGAAAGCAGGAACTGTTGGAATACCAATGCTAAATGTAAAATTAGAAATAGAAAATCCAGATGAAAACGGAATAGGGGAAATACGTGTAAAAGGTCCAAATGTTATGCTTGGTTATTATGAAAACGAAGAAGCTACAAAAGAAGTATTAAAAGATGGATGGTTCTATACAGGAGACTTAGGATATTTAGATAAAAATGGATGTTTAGCAATAACAGGAAGAAGTAAAAACCTAATAGTACTAAAAAATGGTAAAAAAGTATTTCCAGAAGAATTAGAAACATTAGTAAATAGGTTAGAATTAGTAGAAGAGTGTATGGTATATGGAATGCCAGATGAAAAAGATAAGAATGATGTAAAATTATCTATAAAAGTTGTATACAATAAAGAAATTGTTAAAGAAAAATACAGTGATAAAACAGAAGAAGAACTATATAAATTTATTTGGACTGAAATAAAAGAAATAAATAAAACTTTGCCACGATACAAATATATAAAAGGAATGATTTTAACAGATGAAGAATTAATAAAAACAACAACTAAAAAAGTGAAAAGACAAGAAGAAATGAAGAAAATTATGGCATAAAATGAAAAAAAGCTCTAATAAAGAGCTTTTTTGTGATTTTTATAATTGTCATTTTAAATTTTTTGATATATAATAAAAAAGATTTATAAAAATAGGTGGTTGAATGAAAGAAGAAAATATAGTTATTGGAATTGAAGGAATGGTAGGAAGCGGAAAAACTTCAATTTGTAGAAAATTATTAGATTATATTCCAAATTCAATTATATTACATGGCGGAAACATATATAGAGCAGTTGTTTATGGAATGATGAATGCTGGAATAGACTTAAAAAATATAAAAAATAAATCAAAAAATTTGGATGTTTTGAATGTAATGCAAAAACTTGGAATAGATATTAAACTAGAAAATAGAGAAACAGTTATATACATAAATAATAAAAAAATTGACGAAGAAGAATTACAATCAGACAAGTCTTCGATGGCAGTTTCTGTTGTTAGTAATGTTGCGGATAATGCAAAACTCTACCAATTTGGTAAAGAAATAATAGATGAATATAGAGAAAAATATAATGTAATATTATCTTCAAGAGATATAGTAAAAATGTATCCAAATGTAACATATCATTTCTTTATAACTGCAACTCTAGATGAACGAGTTAGAAGAAAGAGCATACAATATAAAGAAAAGATAGATTTAAAAAAATTAAAAGAAAATATAGAAAAAAGAGATAAACTTCAAGAAGCTTCAGGATATTATAAAATATACGATATAACAAATGTAATAGATGTTACAAACTGTGAAACAATAGAAGGAGGAGCTAAACTTGTTTTAGATAAAATAAGTTTACCACTTAATATTTAAAAATAGTATAGGAGATGCAAAATGGATTTTATAAATGAAAGATTAGTAGAATTTGAAAATTACATAAAAGGAAGAAAGGTTGCAATAATAGGCCTGGGTGTTAGTAACTTGCCTTTAATAGACTATATGAACGAAAAAGGTGCAATAACAACAATATTTGATGATAGAACAAAAGAAAAAATAGATAGTAATATTATTAAAAAAATCGAAAATTATAATATGCAAGCATTTTTAGGAGAAAATTCACTTGAGAATCTAAAAGGATTTGATATAATTTTTAGATCTCCAAGTTGTTTACCAACAAAGCCAGAATTAGTTGCGGAGAGCGAAAGAGGAGCAATAGTTACATCTGAAATAGAAATGCTTATGAAAATGTGTCCATGCAAAATAATAGGAGTAACAGGTAGCGATGGAAAAACAACAACAACAACGCTTATTTATAAAATAATTAGTGAAAATAGCTATAAATGTTATGTTGGTGGAAATATAGGAACACCTTTATTTACTAAATTAAACGAAATAACACCGGAAGATGTTGTTGTGTTAGAATTAAGTAGTTTTCAATTAATGGGAATGGACGTAAGCCCAAATGTTGCAGTAATTACAAATATAACTCCAAACCATTTAAACATACATAGTTCATTAGAAGAGTACATAAATGCAAAGAAGAACATTTTTAAATATCAGAGCGAAAATGATTTACTAGTATTAAATTATGATAATGAAGTTACAAATAAATGTGGGGAAGAAGCCATAGGAAAAGTTGTATACTTTACAAGTAAAAACAAAATAGAAGATGGCTGGATGATAGATGATGACATAATAAAAGAATGTGCAGATAAATTAAGAAAACACATAGCAAATACAAAAGACTTTAAATTAAGAGGAATGCACAATTATGAGAATATATGTGCTGCACTTGCTGCAACAAAACAATTTGTAGATACAAAACAAGCAGTAAAAACAATAATGAATTTTAATGGAGTAGAACATAGATTAGAATTAATAAGAGAAATAGATGGTGTAAAATGGTATAACGATTCTGTTAGTTCAAGTCCAACAAGAACAATAGCAGGTTTAAATTCTTATGATGAAGAAATTATATTAATAGCTGGTGGGTATGATAAAAATTTAGATTATACTCCAATAGCTAAACCTATAGTAGAAAAAGTAAAGGGGCTAATTCTTTTAGGAGATACATCAACAAAAATATTCAATGCGGTAAAAGCTGAATTAGAAAAACAAAATAAAAACATTCCAATATATATGTGTGAAGACTTAAAACAAACAGTAACAATAGCTAAAAAAATAGCAAAACCAGGTCAAGTAGTGCTATTTTCTCCAGCAAGTGCAAGTTTTGATTTATTCAAAAATTTTGCAGATAGAGGAGAAAAATTCAAAAAACTTGTAAATGAATTATAAAATAGTCACAAAAACAAGCCTTCTTGAATAATATTAAAAAGAAATATTGTTCAAGGAGGTTTTTATGTATAACAGTTATGAAGAATATATGAGAGATGTTTTAGGCTACCCATATAATAGGTCAAATATTATGCAAAATACGTACAATAATACATACAACAATAATTATCAACCACAGGCAGTAGAATCAAATATAAATGAACAAGAATTACAAGAATGTTACCCAGAAATTTACAATATTGTAAAACCAATGATTAAAACTACGTGCCAAATGTATGCCGGAAGAACAATTACTAAAGAAGTAATTGAAGAAATGACTTTAAAAATTTATAATAGCGTGGAAACAAATGAAAATAGGTCTGTTCATGAGGAAAGAAAATTAAAAAATGGAGATGTTATAAATCCAAATGCAAAACAAGAAAATAGAGAAGATAGACAAAGACCAAATAATTTCCTTTTAAGAGACTTAATAAAAATATTATTACTAAATGAACTTTTAAGACCGGGTGGAAGACCACCTATGCCACCAAGACCAGGACCTGTTCCACCACCACGTCCACCAATGGGACCAAACAGACCTCCATACAGACCTTTTTAAAATAAAAAAATGAATTTTCAAAATTAAAATATTTTTTCAAAAAATGGTTAAAATAAAAATGTGCAAATTTTTTGAAAAGGTAGGTAATAAAAATGAAAGTTCAAGATTGTATGTGTGGAGATATATGTGTATGTAGTCCAGAAAACACAGTATGTGATTGCTCAAAATTAATGAATGATAGACATGTAGGGTGTATACCAGTATGCGATGCAGAAAATAAAGTAGTTGGTCTAGTTACAGATAGAGATATAATATTAAGATGTATAGCAAGTGGCAAGGATCCAAAAAACACAAAAATAAATGAAATAATGACAAAAAATGTATGTTGTTGTAATCCAGAGCAAGATGTATGTGATGCAGAGCAAGACATGTGTGAAACACAAGTAAGAAGAATACCTGTTGTAGACAATAACAACAAAATAATAGGAATGCTAAGTTTAGGAGATTTAGCTAAAAACAAAAATGTAAGCAAAGAAGATGTAGGAAAAACAGTAGAAGGAATATGCGATTGTGCTACAATAAATATCAAAAATTGCCAATAGACTATTAAATTTTTAATTTAATAATACACTTGTAGTGGCGGTCATTGACCGCCACATTTTATATTAGCAGTATTTAAAAATATAATTACAATTATTATTTTATCTTCAATATATATCATACACTGTAGGGGCGGACGCCTCTGTCCGCCTATCAATAAATGATAAAAATATTTTGTTATAAAATTTATGTCTTTGAATAACAATTGTCAAACGTTATAGGGGTCGGCGTCCCCGACGCCCAGAAAAAATAACATAAATTTGTAAATTAATTTTCTCGAAATAAATTTTTATAAAAACAAATTTTAAATAATTGACAATAAATTGAACGTGCTATATAATTTCAAAAAAGGGAGGTAATGAATATGGCCGTTTTAGTTACAGGTGGGGCAGGTTTTATAGGAAGTCACACGGCAGTTGAATTATTAAATGCAGGAAAGGAAATAGTAATATTAGACAATTTTTCGAATAGTAAACCACAGTCGTTAGAAGCAATAAAAAAGATTACAGGAAAAGATTTCAAATTTTATGAAATGGATTACTTAGATAGAGAAAAATTAGAAAAAGTGTTTGAAGAAAACAAAATAGATTCTGTATTGAATTTTGCAGGATATAAAGCAGTTGGAGAATCAATAGAAAAACCAATAGAATATTATACAAATAATATCTCAGGTGCGCTTGTATTACTAGATACCATGAGAAAATATGGAGTAAAGAAATTTGTATTTAGTTCATCAGCAACAGTATACGGGGAACCAGAAAAAATACCGCTTACAGAGGACTGCAAAACAGGAGGAACAACAAATCCATATGGTACATCTAAATTATTTATAGAGCAAATATTAAAAGATATATATAATTCAGATAATTCATGGGATATAGCAATACTTAGATATTTCAACCCAGTAGGAGCACATGAAAGTAGTTTAATAGGAGAAGAACCACAAGGAATACCAAATAACTTAATGCCATATGTAGTAAGAGTTGCAGCTGGAAAACTAAAAGAATTATCTGTATTTGGAAATGACTATGATACACCAGACGGAACAGGAGTTAGAGATTATATACATGTTGTAGACTTAGCCAAAGGACATATAAAAGCATTAGAAAAACTAGAAAAAGAAGGTAAAGGATTATTTATATATAACCTAGGAACAGGAAAAGGCTATAGTGTTTTAGATATGGTAAAAGCATTTGAAAAATCAACAGGAAAAAAAGTAGCATATAAAATAGCACCGAGAAGAGCAGGAGACATAGCAACATGCTACTCAGATCCAACAAAAGCAAAAGAAGAATTAGGTTGGGAAGCAACAAAAACATTAGATGAAATGTGTGAAGACTCATGGAACTTTATAAATAGAGGATAATAAAATTAAATGTAGGGGTCGACGTCTCTGTCGACCCGCTTAAATATAAGATAAATTAAATATAATAATTCCCCAAAACTATTGCAATTTTAGCAAAAATAGTATAAAATAGAAAAAGTTGAAAATAATATTTAAGGAGGAACAAAAATGGCAGAAGTATATTCAGCAGGAGATTTTAGAAATGGAACAACATTTGAAATGGACGGAAACGTATTTAAAGTAGTAGAATTCCAACACGTAAAACCAGGAAAGGGTTCAGCTTTTGTTAGAACAAAATTAAGAAATGTAATATCAGGAGCAGTTATAGAAAAAACATTTAATCCATCAGAAAAATATCCAGGTGCAGAAATAGAAAAGAAAGAAATGCAATATTTATATAATGATGAAACTTTATATTATTTTATGGACAATGAAACATACGAACAAATTCCATTAAATAAAGAACAAATTGGAGATTGTTTAAAATACATAAAAGAAAACATGAATGTTAAAATTTTATCATATAAAGGAAATGTATTTGCAGTTGAACCACCAATGTTTGTTGAATTAGAAGTTACATATACAGAACCAGGATTTAGTGGAAATACAACAACAACATCTGGAAAACCAGCAACATTAGAAAATGGATTCGAAATTTCAGTTCCATTATTCATAAATATTGGAGATGTAATTAGAATAGATACAAGAACAGGCGAATACATGGAAAGAGTTTAGTTAGAAAGGAAATTTTGTATGTCAAATAAAAAAATTGAAGATCTTATTAAAAACTTAGAACAAAATCTTGAAAGTCAAAAAGACATAGAATATGTAAAAAAAGTACTAGCTGAATTTTTAGAAGAATATCAAACAAATACAGAAAAAAGAATGCAAATTCTTGAAGAAAGTCAAAAAGAATTAGAATTCAAAACAGAAAAAATGCAAGCAATAATAGACAAAATGGAAGATGAATTTTTTGTAGATGAAGACGAAGAAGAAACATTAAGTTTTGAAATTGCATGTCCATATTGTAACTATGTATTTGAAACAAAATTAAACGAACTAAAAGAAGAAATAACATGCCCAGAATGTAACAACGTTATAGAATTAGACTGGGATTGTGAATGCGAAGAAGACAGTTGTTCTGGAGGATGTTCATGTTGTAACCATGGATGCAGCGAAGATGAATACGACGATGACGATGATATGTAAACCAAAAAAGTAGACAAATTAAATCTTGTCTACTTTTTTGATTGCAAATATATATAATGTCAACGTCCTTAGGATACAAAAAAATAACATAAGACAAAATAATCAATTAATCTAAAATTTCATCGAGGCTCCCCATTCACGTCCTTCTAACAAAATTCTAAAGAATTTTGAAGAATGCCGGAAAGGTCCCCACTTGCCTCGCGAAATTTG
>JABLTO010221178.1_pt1 | contig 13546 bp, 8 predicted proteins | sample 7160091 | NCBI WGS metagenome assembly JABLTO01 (sample SAMN14651225, study PRJNA627086) | human gut metagenome | isolation source: feces | host: Homo sapiens
TGATTTAATACATTGCATAATTGTTTTTCATCGAGGGTAAAAACGGTATCATTCACTCTATACATAGCTCCGTAGTATGCCCTATACATATCTTCAATCTTATACCGATAAACTGTCTGCTCAAGATGTGTACCACTAGCTTGAACAATTTTAGGGTAAAACGGTTTTCGCAGTCCGTTTTCAGACATATATGCGGTGTCCTCCGACAAAGCCTGCCAATGACTAGCTGTTTTCATTACGCTTTTTTCACTATCGGTAAAATTATCGTTGTTTAAAAATCCCTTTTCATCTGCATATGGAGTAAAATTTTTACTACTATAATATTTATGAATATTATCAGATGACGGCACATATTTATCAAACCATTCTACTTCACCGGAATCTGCGGGAGAATTTAGCCACACTCTCATGGCGGTATTTTCCCAGTGGTTGTCAACTTTATTATCTGTTTCAACGTTAAAAATTCTATAAGATAAAATTTTATCGCTTACCATTAAAATTCCGTTTTCATCATCTGATACTATCGGACGCCAAAAAATAGGGTTTCCGTTGTATTCCCCAAGCTGATAATATGTACCGGAGGTTACTTCCATTTCACCTGCCGCAAAAACAGTTGCGCTTGCTGAAAATACAAATATTGCAAAGATTAATATAAATATTGTTCTTAATTTCATCGTTGTGCTCCTTTTTATTCTGTCGCTTTAAATTAGTTATATTTTAACATAACGCCGCAGAGTACTCAATACCAAATATTTAAAATCGTTCGCCGCCCCGTTGCGCTTGCCTTCCTCCTCCCCAAGCGCCGGGGCGGGCAAACAAAAAGCAATGCCTTTATCAAAATTATAAGTTGGTGTAATTACATGTACAGGGGTTTGGGGCGAAGCCCCAATTGATTTCCCCGAAGGGGAAATCCGACGGCGCTCGGGGCGGAGGCGGCGAGCGCAACGGGGCGGGCGAATGGTTTCAAAGGCAAAGCCTTTGTCAAAATTATAATATTTGAGGTTAATCTGAAAACAGGACGTTCGGCCGACCCGAACGTCCTGTTTATTACACTTCCATTATTATGGGCAAAATCATAGGTCTGCGCTTTGTCTTTACATACAAATAGTTGCCCACCTCGTTCTTAACTCTTGTTTTAAGCGTTGTCCAGTCAAGAACATGACCGGCAAGGCACTTGTCCACAACATCTGTCGTCAGATTCCTTATGGACTCCATTAAGTCCTCAGACTCCCTGACATACACAAATCCTCTTGAAATAATATCGGGGCCGGAAACGCATTCGCCGGTTTCTCTGTCAATAGTCATGACCACGATGATTATTCCGTCCTCCGCCAGGTGCTTTCTGTCGCGGAGCACTATGTTGCCCACATCGCCTACGCCCAAGCCGTCAACCAGAACCTTGCCCGCAGGCACTGTTCCCGTCATTTTTGCCGACGACTCTGAAAGCTCAAGAACGTTTCCTATATCCATAACAAAGATATTCTTCTTGTCTATACCCGTGCTTATGGCAAGGTCTCTGTGCTTGCACAGATGTCTGTACTCACCGTGAACAGGTATGAAATACTTAGGCTTTACAAGGGAGAGGATAATCTTCAGCTCCTCCTGACATGCGTGACCCGAAACGTGCACATCCGCTTGCTTCTCGTATACAACCTCTGCTCCGTGCTTTAAAAGCTCGTTTACCACATTGGCGACCGACTTCTCGTTTCCCGGAATTGGGCTTGCGGAAATAATAACAAGGTCTCCCGGCTCAATATTAATTTTCTTATGGCTGGTGAACGCCATTCTTGTAAGCGCCGCCATGGACTCACCCTGGCTTCCCGTTGTCACCACAACCAGCTGATCCTTGGGGTACTTATTTATATCGTCAAGACCGATAATGGTGTTGTCCGGCACGTGCATATATTCAAGCTCTATGGCCGCCTCTATAACGTTCTCCATGCTTCTGCCCGACACGGCCACCTTTCTGTTGTACTTTACGGCAGCGTCGATTATCTGCTGAACCCTGTGCACATTTGAAGCGAATGTGGCAACGATTATCCTCTGCTTGTTCTGGTCTGCCTTTTCAAACAGACTGTCAAAGGTCTTGCCTATGGTTTTCTCGCTGTAGGTAACCCCCGGTCTGTCCGCATTGGTGCTGTCGGACATCAGGGCGAGAACGCCCTCGCTGCCCAGCTGACCGAAGCGGGCAAGGTCAATCATATCGCTGTCTATAGGAGTTGAGTCAATCTTAAAATCGCCCGTGTGAAGTATAACTCCCGACGGAGTGTGCAGAGCTATTGCCACCGCATCGGCAATAGAGTGGTTGGTGTGTATAAATTCCGCCGTAAACGAACCGAGTCTCACTCTGTCGCCTGCATTTATTGTGTTGAGCTTTGTCTGGTTTAAAATTCCGTGCTCTTTCAGCTTGTTCTTTAATATTCCCAGGGTCAGCCTTGTTCCGTACACCGGAACGGAAAACTCCTTCAGCACATAGGGCAGGGCGCCTATATGATCCTCATGACCGTGGGTCAGCACTATTCCTCTAATCCTGTCGGCAATCTTGTGAAGGTAGGTTATATCGGGAATGACTATGTCAACGCCCAACATATCATCGTCAGGGAAGGTCATTCCGCAGTCCAGTATAACCGCGTCGTCCTCATATTCAAATACTGTCAGGTTCTTGCCAATCTCGTTAAGACCGCCCAGAGGAATTATCCTGATAGGCTTGTCAGACTGCTTCACCTTACCTCTGTTATTATTTCTGTTGTGATTATTATGATTGTTGTTATTCTGTCTGTTATTCGTCCTTCCGTTGTCGTATGCCGGCTTGCCGCCAAACTTTGCAATCTTGCCCACTACCTTATGCGCCATTTTGTTGGCGGCGTGGGCTGACTGCTTACTGTTAGCGTTCCGCGCATCATTGTTGTTCTTCAAAATTCTCCTCCTACTTAAAATAATTTTCGATTTGCTTCGGAACACAACAACAAATTATTCGACAAAACGCCGCAACACAGAACACACCGCCCCCGTTTTATATGAGGGTCTCCTTACATATTCCGTTAAAAAACGCACAAAAACCCGTCTTGAAATCTCCGAACCATACCCAAAGCCACATAAGTCCGTTCCGCTAAACCGGCATGGCGCCTCGAAAACACAAGACAACAGCGGCGCGGCTTTCAACGCCCAATCCGCATGCAACAACGTCGACCAATGCTGCGGCAGTCAAATGAAAACCGACCGAAAAATTTGTTAAAAACTAAATTAAAATCCGAACGCTTGGAATGAAACATTCCACAAATCAGCTTAATTATAACATAAGGTTCAGCTCTTTGCAAGCTTTTTTATTTTATTTTTGAATAAAGTTGAAATTTCTTCCGCTGCCTCCATTGAGTCCGCCTCGGAGATTATTTTAATTATATTGCTGCCTTGGGGTGTGAAGATCATTGTAACTCCGCCGTTAGTTTGAATTTTCACTCCGCCTTGAAAGGGACTGCTGTTATACTGCCGTTTAAGCATGTCAACAACATTGCTGTTTTTGCCCCATTCTACCTCCGCCTCTGCCTTGAATACCCGAGGCAGGTTGGCGCACAGTCCGTCAAAGGACACTCCGTTTATATTAAGAAAATCCAAAATCCGCACTGCCGCGTAAATCCCGTCGTACATCATCAGCAGTTGCTCCGCTCCGCCCGCTGCGACTATTTTTTTCATGATTTCGCTGTCCTCATTGCCGCAGCGAATAACATTGCCGCCCATTTTCAGAATTGCGGTCTCTGCGCTTTGGGACATGAATTCGGGGAGCACAAAGGTTCTGAGCCCGCTGTCCTTTAGCAAAACGTATACCATCACGGAGATTGTCTGCTCTCGGGTGAGCTGTGTTCCGTCAGACTTCACAAGGATTATCCTCTCCCCGTCCTCACTGACCATTCCGCTGAACTCATAAGCCCCCGCCGCCTCGGGCTCCAGCCTGGAATACAGCTCCCGCAGTACCGCCTCTATTATCCCCGACGCTGTTTTAGACTTGGTCGAAAGGCACATGTTTATGTTAAACCTATCGCTGCGCACCGAGTTTATTATGTTTCTTATATAATAGGTCTTAAATTCGGACAGGTCGTTCTCCACGCCTCCCTCTTCCGCCTTTATGTTCTCCCATTCTTTAATTGCGTCGGAAGGCAGCTGTATTCCGTCCTTGTCGAGAACCGTTATATTAACTCGATTATCGTCCTTTGAATATGCCGCATATGCGCCGAGCTCGGTTTTGTAAAACATGCTTCCGCTGCGCATTATGGGCAGGTTCTGAACGCCGAAGAAGTACACCTCCGCCCCGGCGCACCTTGCCCCAATCTTAATCGTCTCCGCCGCCAGCTTTGCCGGTTCTTCCTCTCCTCCCGCAACTCCTATGCGTATTCCCTTTTCCCGACTTCCCAGTGCATAGCCCAGCCTGAGCCAATCCTCGGGAGAGCTACTGCTTAAATTTACCTCTCTCATCCTCTCATCCTTTCTGAATTAATACTGATATTATTCGGCATTATATCATCTGATATACGAATTTTCAGAGCTGTCAAATTTTAGCTGTTTTGACCGCTTTACAATGTTTTCATTTTATGGTATAATAATTCGGATTGTTTGGAGGAATTAAAATGTGTGCAAAGAAATACGGTAACGAAAGCATAAGAGCCCTAAAGGGCGCCGACAGAGTTAGGAAACGCCCTGCGGTTATTTTCGGTTCGGACGGAATTGACGGCTGCGAGCACTCTATGTTTGAAATACTTTCAAACTCTATTGATGAAGCAAGAGAGGGCTACGGCAATCTTATAAAGGTAACGCGGTTTTTGGACAAGTCCATCGAGGTGGAGGACTTCGGCAGGGGTATTCCCGTAGACTATAACGAGCGTGAGAAAAAGTATAACTGGGAGCTTGTTTTCTGCGAGCTGTACGCCGGGGGAAAGTACAAGAACAATTCAGGCGGCGACTATGAGTTCAGTCTGGGTCTTAACGGTCTGGGCGCCTGCGCAACCCAGTACAGCTCTGAATATATGGACGTTGAGGTGCTCCGAGACGGATTTAAGTATCAGCTTCACTTTGAAGAGGGCAAGATTGTGGGAGAACTTCAAAAAACGCCCTTCCGCCACCGTCACACGGGCTCAAAAACACGATGGAAGCCTGACCTTAAGGTTTTCACCGATATTGATATACCCCTTGAGTTTTATACCGAAACCCTAAAGCGGCAGGCAGTGGTTAATTCGGGAATTAAGTTCGTGCTGCGCAATGAGGTTGCTAAGGGGCAGTTTGAGGAGCAGGAGTTCCTCTATGAGAACGGAATTACGGATTACGTAAAGGAGCTGACCGGGGACAAAGCATTCACCGAGCCTCACTATATCGAGTCGGAGCGCAGCGGACGGGACAGAGAGGATCTGCCGGAATACAAGCTCAGAATGTCCTTTGCATTCTGCTTCAGCAACGAGGTGTCTCTCACGGAGTACTACCACAACTCCAGCTTTCTGGAGTACGGCGGCTCTCCCGACAAGGCGGTGCGCAATGCCTTTGTGTACGCCATCGACCAATACCTAAAGGCAAACAACAAGTACAACAAAAGCGAGGGCAAAATCCAGTACAGCGACATTCAGGACAGCCTTGTTCTGGTTTCAAATTCGTACTCGACCATGACCAGCTACGAAAATCAGACAAAGAAAGCCATTAACAACAAGTTTATCCAGGACGCAATGACCGAATTTCTTCGGGAGCAGCTTGCCATATATTTCGTGGAGAACAAGCTGGACGCGGACAAGGTTTGCAACCAGGTTCTGGTGAACAAGCGCAGCCGCGAAACCGCCGAGAGAACCAGAATAAACGTCAAGAAAAAGCTGGGCGGCAATCTGGACGTTGCCAACCGCGTGAAAAAGTTCGTAGACTGCCGCAGCAAGGACCCGGAAAAGCGGGAGGTCTACATTGTTGAGGGCGACTCGGCTCTGGGCGCGTGTAAGCTGGGGCGGGACAGTGAGTTCCAAGCGATTATCCCTCTGCGGGGAAAAATACTTAACTGTCTCAAAGCGGAGTACGACAAAATTTTCAGCAGCGACGTTATTATCGACCTGCTCAGAGTTCTGGGCTGCGGCGTTGAAATAAAGTCCAAGCACAATAAGGATTTGAGTTCCTTTGACCTTGATAACCTGCGTTGGAACAAAATTATAATATGCACCGATGCGGACGTTGACGGATTTCATATCAGAACCCAGGTTCTCACAATGATATACAGGCTTATCCCCACCCTTATCGAAAAGGGATATGTGTATATTGCGGAGTCGCCCCTGTATGAAATTAACACAAAGAAGAACACCTACTTCGCCTTTAACGAGCAGGAGAAATCGGATATTCTCAAGAAAATCGGCAGCAGTAAGTATACAATTCAGAGAAGCAAGGGTCTGGGTGAGAACCAGCCCGACATGATGTGGCAAACCACCATGAACCCCGATACACGGCGGCTGATAAAAGTTATGCCCTGCGACGTGGCTCAGACCCAAGAAACCTTTGACTTGCTGCTGGGAGACAACCTTTCCGGCAGAAAGGAACATATTATTGAATACGGACATAACTACATTGACATGATTGACGTGTCCTAAACTAAAGAAAGCGAGCAACCTAAAAAGTGAGCAATACAAAGAAACCTATTATTCAGGAACAACAGATAGTTGACACTCTTGAAGAAAACTATATGCCCTACGCCATGAGCGTAATCGTTTCCAGAGCAATTCCAGAGATTGACGGGCTCAAGCCCTCTCACAGGAAGCTGCTCTATACCATGTATAAGATGGGGCTGCTAAACGGGAACCTTACTAAGTCCGCCAACGTTGTGGGTCAGACGATGAAGCTTAACCCCCACGGCGACGCTGCGATTTATGAGACAATGGTTCGTCTCACAGACGGAAACGGAGCCCTGCTCCTTCCTCTGGTAAAGTCAAAGGGTAACTTCGGACGTGTGTATTCAAGAGACATGGCATACGCCGCTTCCAGATACACCGAGGTTAAGCTGAACCCGGTATGCGCCGAGCTGTTCGGGGAGCTTGATAAAAACACGGTGGACTTTGTGGACAACTATGACGGCACGCTGAAGGAGCCAACCCTGCTGCCCACCACCTTCCCCAATATTTTGGCAAACCCCAACCAGGGTATTGCCGTTGGTATGGCGTCGAATATATGCAGCTTTAACCTGCGTGAGCTGTGCGACGCAACCGTTATGGTTATGCGCGACCCGGAGGCGGATATATCGGAGGTGATGCCCGCTCCTGACTTTCCGACAGGCGGAAAGCTGATTTATGACAAGGAGAATACCAAGGAAATCTACCGCACAGGCAGAGGCTCCTTTAAGGTTAGGGCAAAATACAGCTACGACAAATCTCAAAACTGTATCGACATAACAGAAATCCCCTATACCACCACCATTGAGGTCATAATCGACAAGATTGTGGACTTGGTAAAGAGCGGCAAGGTTAAGGAAATTTCAGATATAAGAGACGAAACCGACCTTAAAGGTCTTAAAATAACCATCGACCTAAAGCGGGGCGCAGACCCGGAAAAGCTCATGGCGAAGCTGTTTAAGATGACGGCTCTGGAGGACAGCTTCGGCTGCAACTTCAACGTGCTTGTAGAGGGCTCGCCCATGGTGCTGGGCGTGAACGACATTCTCTGCGAGTGGCTCAGGTTCAGACGCAACTGTGTTAAACGTTCTATTATGTTTGACATTGAGAAGAAAAGCGATAAGCTTCATCTCTTAGAGGGTCTCGCCCTTATACTGTTGGACATTGACAAGGCGATTAAGATTGTGCGCGAAACCGAGGAGGATTCCATGGTCGTGCCCAACCTTATGGACGGCTTTGGCATAACCCACACCCAGGCGGAATTTGTGGCGGAAATCAAGCTGCGCAACCTGAACAAGGACTATATCCTAAAGCGAACCGCAGAGATTGAGAACCTTAAAAAGGAGCTGGAGGAGCTAAATTCCACCTTGGAAAGCAAGCGGAAGATTGACAGGCTGATTGAAAAGCAGCTCAGGCAGGCGGCAAAGAAATACGGCTCCGACAGGCGCACCGAAATTATTTCCGCCGATGAAATCACTCAGGTGGAGATTGAGAACACCATTGAGGATTACAACGTAAAACTGTTCAGAACAAAGGCGGGATACCTTAAAAAGATTTCTCTGGTGTCTCTGCGAACCAGCGGCGAACAGCGTCTTAAAGAGGACGACGAGCTTATCCAGGAGGTTGAAGCGCAAAACAGCAGCGAGGTCTTGTTCTTTATGAGCAACGGCGATGTGTATAAAATGAAAGCCTACGACATGCCCGACAGCAAGGCAAGCCTAATGGGCGAATATATTCCCAACCTAATCGGGCTTGCGGAAAAGGACGATGTTATGGGCATGGTTGCCACAGATGATTTTAAGGGAGAGCTGGTGTTCTGCTTTGAAAGCGGCAAGGTTTCCAAAATACCTCTCTCGGCTTACCAAACAAAAACCAACCGCAAAAAATTAGCAAACGGCTTTTCAACAAAATCTCCTCTGGTGCAGATGTTCTTCCTGCCCGAGGTTGAAGGAGTGGTTGAGAACGCCGATATTGTCATGTTCTCCGACAAGGATAGGGCGGTTGCCTTTAATACCGAAAAAATCCCGCTGAAAACTACTCGTTCATCCCAGGGAGTAAATGTTATGACTTCCCGAAAAAACAGCGTTGTTGAAAGTGCGGCTCTCGCCGAAAATTCGGGGCTCAAAAACGTGGAGCGGTTCAGAACAAAAACCATTCCCGCCGTGGGAGCCACTGTCCGAGACGCCGATAAGGGAATTGAACAAATCAGCTTTGACTAAAATTATTTGCCCGCCCGCGCACTCAGGGCGGTGAACAAATGACAAAGCTTTTATTAAAATATTTGAATATTTGTAAATGATTGAGGTGTAGGGGGCGGCTTCCCAGACGCCCCGCATATATACAACTGTTTCTACCAACGTAAATGGATTGGTATATATGTAACTCTTAAATTTCGTAGGGGCGTCGCTTGCTGCGCCCGTATACAAATCAATACAATTATATAAATTAACAAGGATAACAACAATTAAAACAAATTTCAAAATCCGCATAATATGTTGTTTGACGTTAATAGATCAGCGGGCGCAGCAAGCGGCGCCCCTACTACTATGTAACAGTTAAAACTTTATATATAAACCCATCTATTTTTATAAAGGCTTTGCCTTTAAAACCATTGCCTAGCCCTATTCCGCCCGCCGGACCCGGGCGGTATCGGCTTTCCCCTTCGGGGAAACCGATTAGGGCTGCGCCCCAAACCCCATTTATACGATTTGCTATTATTAACAGCTCATTTATGCAATTAAAGCCCGCCCGTGCGCTCGGGGAGGTTGGGCTGTGACCCACTTCTTTGAAGTGGGACGGCTCATATTATTCCAGATTGCACAAAGTATGCAATGTCGATAACAAACCTAAGTTGTTGCCGACAGAGCGCAATAGGGCGGGCGACAGTCATGCCAATGTGAGGATATAAATTAACAGGGATTTATATTTAAATTAAATTTATTGCTTGTCGCCTTTGCAAAAGGCGAACAACAATCCCTGTTATGCAAATTTCTTAACATTTTCAATAAACAACTTTACGGCAGGAGAAAAGGTCTCATATTTCTTTGTTACTATATATAAGTCCACCGAAAGCTCAGGTCTGATAGGTCGGAAGGTTAAATTCCTCTCCCCCTCTGTATTTACCAAGTTTGCAAGGCACAGGGCATAGCCCATACCCTTTTCTACCATAAATGTTGCGTTATAAATCAAGTTATAAGTTGCCACAACATTCAGAGAAGCATAATCAAGGCCGAACCATTCCAGCTGCTGATGCCCCGAGAATGTTTGCTGTGCAAATATGAGAGGGAGCTTTTTTATCTGCTCTATGGTTATAAACTCCTGCTTTGCAAGGGAGCTGTCCTTTGGCATAAGCAGCCCGAAGGTGTCCCTCTTATGTATATTAATATAATCATAGTTTTCATAGTGAATGGGGCCAAGCAGCAAGCCCACATCCAGCAAGCCTTTGCCCAGCTTTTCAAGAACGCTGTCTGCGTCCCCGCTGTAAATATGAAAGCGTATTCCCGGATATTCATCCTGCATTTCCTTGAATATATTAACTATGTGTTCCATGGCGGCGGTTTCACCGCAGCCCAAGTAAACATCCCCGGCAATCCCTATATCGGCGTTGCTAAACGCAGATTCGGTTTTTTCCATAAGGTCAATCATCTCACGGGCTTTACTCCGCAAAAAAATACCTTCATCCGTAAGGGTTATTTTCCTTTTTCCCCGTACAAAAAGCTGTTTTCCCAGCTGCCGTTCCAAATCCATAAGCTGCTTTGAAAGGGTAGGCTGAGTTAAATGGAGCCTTTCGGCGGCTCTGGTTATATTCTGCTCTTGGGCAACCGCAAGAAAATAATATAAATGTCTTATCTCAATCATTTTTATCCGCTCCTTTCATATTCTACTGCTATTTTAACATACACAACCATTCTCGTCAACTATAATAAAACATTCTTGATAAGTATTTGCAATTCTAAATTTTTATTTGTATAATAAAGATAACAGATGACGTCATACAAAAACAAAGGAGATAATCATTATGAAAAAGATAATTGCAGTTTTAGCAGCCCTGGCAATATGCGTCGGAACATTGGCTGTTGCGGGCGCAGGGGCGGAGACAAGTCTTACAATCGGCAGCAGCACAGCGACCGTAAACGGTACGGAAAAAGAGCTTGACAGCCCACCGATTTTAATAAACGACCGCACAATGGTACCTTTAAGGTTTATAATGGAAAATTTTGGATTTGATGTAGAATGGAGCGATGAAGATCAAATGGTTACTATTACGGGAAGCGAATTAAACCAAGACCCCACCTCGGTTAAGCCGGGCGAAGATTTTTGGATTGCCGAGCTCAGCGACAGTGTGGAGAGAGTAGACGTGAGCTACAAAAACCGCTACGGCATAGAACTGGCAGGAGAGCTGTACACCCCAAAGGGACTTAACAAGTCGGTAAAGAATGCGGCAGTTGTAATCGGCGCCCCTTACGGCGGAGTTAAAGAGCAAGGCCCCTGCGTATATGCAAATGAGCTTGCAAAGCGCGGATTTGTTGTTTTGACCTTTGACCCGTCCTTTAACGGCGAAAGCGGCGGCGAACCCCGCCACGTTTCCTCTCCCGATATTTTTACCGAGGACTTTTCGGCAGGGGTTGACTATCTGGGCACTCTTGATTATGTTGACCGTGAGAAAATCGGCGCAATCGGCATATGCGGCAGCGGCGGCTTTGCCTTGAGCGCAGCACAGGTGGACACAAGGATTAAGGCTGTTGTAACGGCAAGCCTCGTTGACATAAGCGGAAACAGCGCAACCTTATCGGCAGAGGAGAGACAGGCGGCGCTTGACAGCCTTGCGGCAAAACGCTGGGCAGACGTGGACAACGGAAGTCCCGAATATATACCCACCTTCCCTGCGGATACAGCCGCTTCTGTTCCCGACGGGCTTGACCCCATGTCGGCAGAGTTCTTTGAATTTTACGGTCTGGAGCGGGGACATCACCCCAGAGCAAGAGGCGGATTTACTACAACAAGTGAAGCGGCGTTTATGAACTACAGCCTGCTCAATCATCTTGATACTATTTCACCTCGCCCCGTAATGATGATTGCAGGAGAAAACGCAATGAGCAAGGGAATTACCGATATGGTTTACGATCAGCTTGGCGATAATAAAGAATATATTACCGTGCCTAGTGCGAACCACATAGATTTGTATGACGATGTTACCAAAATCCCCTTTGATGAAATTGAAGAATTTCTGAAAGCCAATTTAAAATAATAAATATATAGAGCAGATTGGAGTGTTTCGGTATGGATAAAATCAAACTTAACAATAATATTGAAATGCCGCTCCTCGGTTTCGGAGTTTTTCAGATTACCGACCGAGTGGAATGTGAAACAAGCGTGCTGAACGCGCTGGAAACAGGCTATCGCATGATTGATACGGCGGCGTGCTACGGGAACGAGAGCGCCGTCGGTTCAGCGGTCAAGAAAAGCGGAGTTTCAAGAAAAGACGTTTTCCTTGTATCAAAGGTGTGGATACAGGACGCAGGATATGAAAAGACAATAAAATCCTTTGAAAAGACCCTTGAAAACCTGCAGACCGATTATCTTGACCTGTATCTTATTCATATGCCCTACGGCGACTATCACGGAAGCTGGAGAGCTATGGAGGAACTGTATAAGGCAGGAAAAGTTAAGTCAATCGGAGTATGTAACTTCTTGGAGGACAGAATTGCAGACCTGATTTTGAGCCACGAAATTATCCCTATGGTAAACCAGATTGAGCTGCACCCATTCTGCCAACAGAAAAATCTCCGCACATTAATGGAGCAATATAATATTGCTTCCATGGCATGGGCGCCCTTTGCAGAGGGACGAAATAATATTTTCCAAAACGAAACCCTCCTGAATATCGGGAAGAAATACAATAAAACTCCCGCACAGGTGATTTTGCGGTGGTTAAGACAGAAAAATATAATTGCCATTCCCAAGTCCGTACACGTATGGCGCATCAAAGAAAACCACAATATAGATGATTTTACGCTCTCAACCGCTGATATACAAAAAATTGATGCTATGGACACGGGTAAACCTCTGATTTTGAATATTCATAGCGTAGATGAAGCGTTCAGGCTTCATAATATAAAATTTGTTCAGTAGACAGCAGTCTATAGCAAAAAGCAAGACGTCCTCTGAAATAAACGCAGCGGGCGTCTTACCTTTGTATTATTCTGTTGTGATTATTGACGTGTTGGTTGTCTCGTCTCGGTCAGAAGAGACGAGTTAGGGGACTTTGTCTCCTAAGACCCCTATGAAAATACTTACTTTGGGGTTTGGGGCGTGAGCCCCAATCGGTTTCCCCAAATGTTACAATCTTGATAAAGGCTTTGGCAACATTGCCGCCGCGTCGTCGCATTATGTCCTCATTGCTTTTCCTTGCCTACTCGGCAAGACTGCGCTTTTGCGGACATATGCTCCTCAATCCCAAAAAGTCTTTCGACTTTTCGGGAGCCCTACCCGCCCCGGCGCTTGGGGAGGAGGCGGCTGTGACCCAACTTCTTTGAAGTTGGACGGTTCACATTATTTCGATTTATACAAGGTGTGCAATGTCAATAATAAGCCTAAGTTGTTGCGACAGAGCGCAACGGGGCGGGCGAATAGTTTCAAAGGCAAAGCCTTTATCAAAATTTTGTTGGGGTTTGGGGCGTGAGCCCCAATCGGTTTCCCCGAAGGGGAAATCCGACACCGCCCGGGTCAGGCGGGCGGAACGGGGCTAGGCTATAGAAATATAAACAGCCTTTATTTCTTACCCTTTCCGTTTACTGATATATCCCAAGTGTGCTGCCAATGCCCTTCGTCTGTGTCCTCAGGCTGGGGCGGGTCTATTACCGCTCTGTTTAGTCCCTCTATCCATTCCACTTTACAATCGAAGGCTTCCGCTACCGCTCTCAGCGGTACCA
>JABLTO010066470.1_pt1 | contig 13544 bp, 6 predicted proteins | sample 7160091 | NCBI WGS metagenome assembly JABLTO01 (sample SAMN14651225, study PRJNA627086) | human gut metagenome | isolation source: feces | host: Homo sapiens
AATTTTACAGTATGCTTTTCTGCAGGTGCCGGAGCAGCAGCTCCGCCGCCACCGCCACCGCCGCCTCCGCCTCCGCCGGTGCTTTCAGGCTTCTTCGTAAATGCTGATGTCGTGTCTATATCGCCGAGGATATTATTAAGCGTGACTGTCACGCCGCCGTCAATGTTATTTGTTACAGAGTATTCTGCATTTTCTCCGACAGCCGCTTTCAGCTTTGACTGATCAAGTCTGTACTTGTTTCCGACTGTTATAGTTGCAGAGCTCCAGCGCGGAGCATTTGCAGTTACGCTGTCCGCATCGTCTGCGCCCGGTCCTGTTGCCGTATTGCCGACTGTTATGACCGCATCCTTTACTGACTTTATCTTGTAGTCGATCGCGTCCATAAACGTTATGCTTACTTCTACGCTTTCAGTAAGATTCGGTATAGTGAGCGTCTTTCCTTCATCAGAAATAATGAATACAACATCTGACTCGTCAGCTGGGCTGATGCTGTCGTCCATTGCTGTTACTGACATCATGCGTGTCTTTCCGCTGTTCTGATCGTTTTGTTTCTTTTTAACGGTCCAGTTTTCAACGCACTTTCCAGGAGCAGGCTCAGCTTTGAATACTACCTTACTTCCTTCTGAAATATTGTCCTTTTCTACCTTGCCGTCAGGACCCGGCTTGCCTGTATGCTCTGTATTTTCTACAGTCATGCTCGCTATCGTTCCGCCGTCCTTGTCAGGGTCAGGCTTTCTGTAGCTTACATCGTAAGCGCCTGGCTTTCCGAATACAGCAGTTATGCTGCTATTGCCGTCAGCTCTGAACGTATACGTGGAATAGGTGCTGACATATCCGTCAGTTCCGGTCTTTTTCCAGCCGTAAAGCGCGTTAAACTCGTCGGCCTCAGCTGTAAGTGTTACAGTATCTCCGCGTTTTACGTTTATCGTTCCGCCTGAGTTTACCTCAGCTGTGCCATGTATCACATGACCGCCGCCCTCAATGTACACCGTTACGGTGTATTCAGGTATTTCCGCGAAACGGACTTCTATAGTTGTATCGTCCGATACGGCCGGTACAGTTATTTCCTGAGCATCAAGCGAACCGGCTGCTGCAGCGCACTCAACGCCGTTTATCTTTACAGAACCGATCATATGCTCGCTGTCAGGAGTTACCTTAAATGTAAAGCCTTCGCCCGCAGCCGCCTCGGCTGTACCGCCGTTTTTGATATTATTTCCGGATGCCGAAACAGTTCCCCATAAGCCTTCGTCAGGGTCTGACGCTGCGCCGCTGTTTGCAATATTAAATGAAACATTATATCTCGATCTTTCAAATATGACTCTTATATCAGCGCCCGTATCAGTATCGCTTACCTCGTAAACGAACTCACTGTTCTTTATGACATCGCCGTTTTCGTCAGTCTGCGTCACCCCGTTTACAGTCCATCCGGCTATACGGTATCCGTCGTTTGCACTCGCTGTAAATATCAGCTTTCCGACAAACAGACTGTCACCGCTTACGAACGGCTTTTCATCTGCGTCGTCAGATACCTTGCGGACTGCTGTTACAGAGCCCTGTTCAGGGTCAGCGGTGTAGTAGATATTGTTGCCTACAACGTCGAACTGCGCCTTTACCGTATGATAGCCGTTGAGCGATTTTAATGTGTAAATTCCGCCAGCTGCAGCGTCAGTCACTTCTTTATCGTCTACCCAGAGATATTTCAGCCTGTAGCCTGCGTCAGGGACAGCCTTTACTGTAACATCCGAGCCTTCGTATACATTTTCAGTTGTTACTGCACCCGATGTTGTCGTACTTTCAATACTGTTCGCTATGCCCTTGCGTGATGCAGTAACTGAGATGCTGCCGTTCAGTCCGCCGTCTTCGGAGCCGTTAGTATCGACTACCGAGTGTTCAATCTTATAGGTTGGTATCTTTTTAAACTTAGCAGTAATAGTAATATCTTCATAGAAACCGTAATCTCCGGCAAGCACATTATATATCCTGCTGTTGTCGTCATTATTAACTGTGCCCTCATAAGACTCAGACTCTGTACTGTCTTTTCGTTCTACTGTAAATCCTACTGCTTCATATCCATCTGTTGGGTCTGCAGTTACAACTATATCGTCTGTGCTCTGATATGTCACCGTACCTGAAGCATACGCTTCTCCTGATGCCATGGATGCAATATTTTTATCGCTCTGTGCAGCCGTTACAGCACCCGGAGCACTGCCTCCGTCATCACATTCGGCTTTGAGCGTTATTACTGGACGCCTTTCAATATAAGCGATCATGTTTATGTCTCTGCTCACACCGTCTATAGTATACGTATACACCTTTGACCCATCGCCGCTACCTTTATCAGATAATTCAACAGTAATTTTATTTACTGTGAACTTCTTGAGATCATACCCATCATTTACAGTTAGTATGACGCGGATAACTGTTGACTGAAGTACGTTTGAGCCTGATTCTATTTCAGTCGATGTTCCGTTTTTATACATCTTTATGCTTCCGCCGTCAGAAGCACTTGACGCACCATAGGTCCTGATACCTGTTTCGACTTCATAGCTGTTCGGTATATCACAAGTTACAGTTATATCCATATCCGCCTGCAGATCTGATATAACATACGTCTTTTTCTGGTTTGACAGACCGTCTGTTATGAGTTTTTCGCTGTCTGAACCGGCGTTTTCCTTCCAGCTCGCAACTATCAGGCTTTCAGGGATATCAAGCGTTACAGTAATGTTGTCATGCTTCTTGCCCGCATATGTGAATTTTCCGCTACCGGCAGCGGCAGTAGCTGCATCACCGTTAAATTTAACGCCGTTTATGTTTGCTGAAATGTCGTTTCCTGCAGTATCCTTTACTGTGATGCTGACAGTCTGCGACGATTCATTTTCTGTAACTACAGTTATTTTCGTATCTGCAGATATGCCCGATACAGTATACGTATTGCCTGTGTAATTGCTCACGCCGTCGTCCGCCTTTACAGTTTCGTATTTGTCAGGATAGACGGTGCTGTTATTGTATATGCGCCATTCCTTTATAGACTTTCCGCTGTCAGGCACTGCCGTAAGCTGTATCTTCTGTATCGGATTGACTTTACTTCCGGAGCTGAAGCTTTCGCCTGCTGTTCCTGAAGATGAAAGGTATCTCGCAGTTATCGAGCCGTAGGACATCCAAAGATCCAACTTGTAGTACGCAAGCTCGAACTCAGCCTTTACGCTGTATTCCTTATCAAGTGAATCACTGATGACTAAAGTATTTGACGTATCGAAGGCTCCCGTGCTTCCGCCCTGGTATACCGGATGATACTCGCTGCCGGAGCCGCCTTCCTTTATGTACCAGCACTTTACTTTATACCCCTCTGCAGGCGAGGCTTTCGCTGTCACCTTTGCGCCCTTCGGCACGAGCTCGCCTTTTTTCACGTCGAGCGTGACATTACCAACGCTGTAAGTCAGCTTGACTGTGCCGTTAGCGTCACTTGTTTCATTGTTTACAAGGTAAGCGTCTTCTACTACATCTAAAGTACCCGCGCGTACCGATACGTTGTATTTTTCCGTTATCGACATACTGGCTGTAAACGTGACATTTATAGGGAACTGACCCTTTACGTCAGCCTTTATGCCGTCGCACGAAAGTGTTACTATGTTATCGAAAAGTGCTTCATCTGCTTTGTCTGCCATTCCCTCAAGCTTATACTCCAGTTCATTCTGAGCGATAGCCGTTCCTAAAGCCGTTTTTTTATCAACCGCCACAATAGTCACATTTCTCTTATATACAGCTATGTTTTTTATAACCGACATAACATTGCCGTTATCGTTGTAAGTAGCTTTAATACTGTAAGTCCCTGCTTTGTCAGGCGTGAATATAATATTTCTGCCCGAAGTTTCGAAAACGTTGTATACTCTTTCACCAGCGTACGTTACCGACACTCCTGACGGTTCAACGATATTGCTTGATACTTCGCCCGTTGCATTTCCGTCGAGCATTATAAGCTGCAGTATCTGCGGCTCGTCACCGTATGTCATGTTCATTCCTGAAAGCGTGAGCTTTCGCTCGTTCGGCGTTATTACATTTATCGTTACCGAACCTGACGTTGACGCCTTAAAGCAGTCATCGCCTTCGTATTCGGCTTTTAACGTGTAAGTTCCCGATACAGACGGCTTCCATTCCGCAGTCGCTTTTCCGTCGCTGCCTACTGTCGCTGTTATCTTCTGTATATCAGTACCGTCAGCGCTCGACATCGAGAATGTAATATAGCCGGTCGGCATCCTGTCCTGCCGGCCTGTCACCGCTGCGCTCATCACTACTGTATCGCCATCGACCTGTACATCGACAGTCTGCGTCATTTTCTGTTTTTCAGTCTTGAGCTTTATATCGTCTATGTCTATAGAAACGCTTCCATTTTTAAGTATGTCATTTGTAGTAAGCACAGCGTTATACTGTTTTTCGTCGGCGCCTGCGCCGGTCACAGCGAACCAGCTTTCATATGTTACCGTATTGCTGCTGCCTTCTATAGTTTCAGTTACGCTGCATTTATAGAACGAAACAGTCACTGCGCCGTTTTCAGTCACGTCATACTTTTCAGACGCTTTATGCGCTGTTGCTCCCGTCGTTGACGATGCAACTACATTACCGTCTCCATCAACGTAAAATGACTTGCTGCCAGCTGTGTACGCTGTATCCTTTACAAGGCTGCTGTACGGTACATTTTTATCCGTGCTTACAGCTGCGTCACCGCTTCCTGTCGTTTCGCGGTAAGAAAGCGACTGCGGCTCATTCGAAACAGTCAGCTTACTGAGCGTTCCTGAGCTGTCCTTAATGTAATAATTTCCGCTGCCGTCGTTATAAAGCGTGACCGTACCGCTGCCGTCACCGGCAGTGCTGTATGTATACAGAGTATACGTCTTTGAGTCTATAACTTCTGTAACAGGCACTTCGTTATACTGTTTATTGCCTTCCGCATCCGTAACATCCTGGATCTGAGATTCCGTATACGACGACTTTACACTGCTTCCGTCTGCAAGATCCGTTCCTCCGGAGGATGCTGAAAACGCTATGCTGCTCTTTGCTCTGCCGATGCTGAGCTCCGCAGGCAGGCTCATTATATAGAGCTTTGCATTTACATAGACAAGGCATCTGTATTTTGTTCCGGCGTCTGAGATATTAACATTTTTATGAGTATACTGAGCATATCCGTTTTCCTGCATATCGCATACTTCCCACTCGCGGCTGTTTTCATTGTATTTCTGCCACTGATAATGAAGCGTATACGGTTTTCCGTCCGCGCCCAGGCACTGAGCTTCTACCTCAAACGTCGCATTTCCCGATACGAATGTGCTCGTATCCTCAGGATGCTTGCTTATGGTAAAATCTGACATACTGTTTGAAAGCGTTGACGCCGTTACTTCTTTAGTCAGGATGCTTGAAGCGTTGTTAGCCATTACTGACTGTATGCTGTACGTATAAGTCGTATTCGGGTTGAGCTGATCGTCTGTGTACGATGTCGCGCTTCCCGGTACGGCTGCCATAAGGAACTGCATTCCTGTGTTTTTGTCTATCTGATATATCCTGTAATTCACCGCGCCCGGAACTCCTGTCCATCCAAGAGACACGCTGTCTGTAGCCACAGACTCGACGCGCAGGTCGCTCGGAGGGCTCGGCAGCTGCTGGACGTTGCTGGTCCTGTACTCGAGTATAAGCAGGTCGTTGCCATTTAACTTCGCCTTACGCGTTCCGAATTTCCAGTTAAATGTATATGCGGAGGCATCTGCAGGCAGGTTGTCTACAGTCGCTGAGTACGACTTGCTGCTTGAGCTTATAACGCCGCCTCCTACGCCGAAACCAAACCCTCCTATAACGCCGACAGTCATGCCTGCGGCTCCGACGCCTACGCGCCCTTCTACATCAAAATCATATTTAAATTCATTTTCGTATACTGTTTCTTTTGAGCCTTCGATGGTTATGTAACTTCCCTCTGCGTTAGTCACCATCTGTTCCTTGCCTATCGCTCTGAAGCTGTCACTGCCGTATTCGCTGTAATACTTGTAAGTAGCAGGATAGCCCGCTTCGCTGTTGAGCACGTTGCCCCTTATAGGCTCGAGCCCCGCAGTTCTCGCCGCTATCTCGTCATATGCGTCTACAGTCAGTATTACAGTTTTCGGCGTCATAGGGATGGATATGACGCAGTCGTCCCAGTAGCCGCCTACAGTTGAGCCCGGCGTTACTACAGTCTTTGACTCAGCTATGGCAGTATTCTTTTCTGCGTCCGACAGGGAATCCCATTTATACGAACCATTATCATTTTTACCGTAGCTGTTCCTCAGGAAATCTGTCAGCCATGCATCATAATTATTCGAAGGCACTGTGCTCTTCGGCACCCATACCTGATACTGATAGTCCATATACGGTACAGTGTAGACTACGGCATAGTCGTCGCCTGCGCTTGCGCTGTACGCTATGGATTCTGTTACCGTCTCTTCGTAGTCAAATTCATGGCTGAACGTATGCGTATACTGTCCTTCTGCTTCAAACGATGCTATTTTTACTCCGAATACGGATATATCCTGCGAAAAGCTCATATACATACCTGCTGTGACCTTTCCGCCCGAAGTTATTATAGTCCCGTCTGAGCTTGACTTTCCGTAAGACGTCTCACTCTGGTTCAGGTATCCTCTGTTTTCCTCAAGGTCCTTGAAATACGGCGCAGACTGCAGCACAGTATAGACCTCAGGTTTGCTGTATGTAACATTTTTACTCTTATATCTCATAAGAGTACTGTCATCATCACAGTCTACCGCCGCCAGTGAAAGATACAAGCTGGCCCTGTCTTTATTTGAGTCATGGTTATATGAGCTCTCATAGTTCATCACCTGCTCCTGACCGTACCAGTAGCCGTCCTCGCCGGTATCGGAATCGCCCGGATACATCTTGTTTATATAAGCTATATCGTACCAGTAATTGTCGCGGTCTTCCGCTCTCATGCCGAGCGCGCATATTATCTGCTCCTGCCCGTGCGCGTTTCCGTCGAAATTACCCGCTACAGCGTTCAGCACGAACATGTCTTCCTTGTTCTTCTTTTCTCCGCCGTCCTGCTTATACTCGCGATTCATCGTCATGCGCGTCAGGTAGTTCAGCTCGCCTTTTGAAGTATCGTACGAATACAGACATCCGCCCAAAAATACCTGATCGGCGTATCCAGTGCCCTGTGTCGCGGCGCATACGAGAGATACTGGAGGTATTATTTCGTTTTCGTTATCCACTACGCGGCCCAGGTAGTCTCTTAACTTAAAGTCTACGCTCTTCCATGATCCTGTTGATGCACTATTATCTTTTGCAAGATTATCTATTATGTTTTTATCTATTATCTTATAATAGATATTATCCTTGCTGCATACCTGCCCTCTGCCTCCATTAGCCGCATATCCTGCAATGATAAGCTCATCTACATTATCGCCGTTTATATCTCCGGTCGCTACATTTGCGTATCTTAAAACTCCATTATCTAAATTCAGATCAACTAGATTTGCTAAAACACTTACCTTTCCGTTTTTCATAGAAAAAATACACACATAGCTGGCACCCTGATTGCTTGTATATGGCAGTGTCTGAGCCACTGCGAGCTCATCCTTTCCGTCCGCGTTTATATCTCCGAATGCCAGTGTTACGATCGAAGAACCAAACTTAGGAGCAACAGTGCCTTTATTTTCCGGCTGTATAGTTAAAAAACTGGCTTCACCATCGATCTGCACACGATTTAAACTACCGTTCTTATAGCTGTAAAGATATACTCTGTTGCCATAATACAGCGCTATCTCATCATAACCGTCACCGTCAATATCGCCCGTCGCCAGGTCGTACATAGCGTCATACTCATAGTTATATATGATATGATCCTTATCTCCGGCACTTCCGTCATTTCCGTATTCTCCGGCCTTCACGCTCGCTACGCATTTATTTTCGTACTTCCCGCTTTTTCCCTTAGCAACGCTGTATATTTCGAGATAAACATCGTTCTTATAATCAAGCCTCATCTGAGCTACGTAATTATCCTTGCCTGTACCCGGTGAAAACGCCTCTGCAAGGTTGTACTGGTTAGTCAGATGCTTATTGGCTGAGCTTATATCCTGACCTATAGCGTTCGGGCTGCCTGAAGGCGCATTGCCGTTCCTTGCGTAAAGCGCGCCGACAGATTTGCCTCCTGTGCTGTATTTTACAGGACGCTGGTTCGGACGCCAGTAGCCCATAGCGCCGTAAAAGTTATCTGAGCTCTGCCAGTCTTTGCTTGCTTTATCTCCGCTCCTGTACTGCATCGGTATCTCATCGAGTATCGACCAGCCGTAGTGTATGCTTCCGTTGAAGTTCACGTAAAGCTCGTTTATGACATTAGTCGCGACTACACTGCCCGTAACGTCGTTTCCGTAAGGCTGCTTCTGATTCACAAGCTTCTCACCCGACACATCGCGGCTGAGACCAAGGTCGCTGTATGTCTCTGCGCTGACAGGACTCACCGCGCTGTTTTCAACCGCTGCAGCCTGTGACGCAGCTGAGCCTGTGCCTGCCGCAAAAACGCCTGTCGGCGCGAGAGACGCAAGCATGCACATAGTCGTCAGTATAGCAAGCCATCTCTTTCTAAGATCCATTCCTTTTTCCTTTCCTGTCACTTCTTTCCTCTAAACCTTATACACAGCGCCGTGAGCGCTGCGCCTGCGGCAAAAGCCGCCAGACCTACTATTATGTAGGCATTTGCTCCGTCATGAAGGAGTACCGCTCCGTATCCTGCGGTGCCGTGACCGGTACTTTCAGTTATGATGCCGCCTATATACGATCCCGCGATAACACGGTATATACCGAACGCAAACACCGCACACATCGCGCATAAAACACCGGTGACGCGTTTCTCGCGCCTGCGCCTGTACCCGCGCACCTTCCTCATGATCCGTTCCACTCTGAGTCTCGTTTTTTCACTCACATACGCCTCCTCCTTATGCTTTGTCTGCGCCGCCGGCGGCGCGTGCCTGTTCAAATTGCAGATCATTTATTCCTTACATATATAAAAAGGCGGAAGATCCGAAAACCTTCCACCCTGAAATCGAAATTTTTTATTTTTTTTGAAATAACTAAAAAAGCTGCAGGAATATCGCTCATCCCTGCAGCTTACGGCACGCGCCCGGCGCGTGATATCATATGCAGTACACCGGCATGGCGTATGCCGTATACATTTGTATTTTCAAGTATTAAACATTGAAGAGGAAGTGGATAACGTCGCCGTCCTGGACAACGTACTCCTTGCCCTCTGAACGCAGGAGGCCCTTTTCGCGGGCTACGCCGAGGTTTCCGTTGCACTCTACGAGCTGATCGTACGTGATAGTCTCAGCGCGGATGAATCCCTTTTCAAAGTCGCTGTGGATCTTGCCTGCTGCCTGCGGAGCCTTTGTGCCGCGTGTTATAGTCCACGCGCGTACCTCAGGCTCGCCTGCCGTCAGATAAGATATGAGATTCAGCAGTGAGTAAGAAGACTTTACGAGCTTGTCGAGGCCTGACTCCTCTATGCCGAGGTCTTCGAGGAACGCTGCTCTTTCATCGTCCTCAAGCTCTGCTATCTCAGCCTCAAGCTGAGCGCATACCATGATGACCTCAGAACCCTCTGTAGCAGCAAATTCGCGAACAGCTTCTACATACCGGTTTCCGTCGCCTGAAGCGTCATCCTCTGAAACGTTTGCAACGTATATGATCGGCTTATATGAAAGCAGATTGAGCGTCTTTACGAAAGCGGCTTCTTCTTCGTCGAGGTCTGTGAGCGTGCGCGCTGACTTGCCCTCTGCGAGGACTCCTGCTATACGGTTGAGCAGATCAAGCTCCTTCTGAAGGCTCTTGTCACCCTTGAGGTTCTTTGTCGTGCGCTGTATAGCTCTGTCTATCATTTCCATATCTGACAGTATAAGCTCAGTGTTTATAGTCTCGATGTCAGAGAGCGGGTCGATCTTGCCGTCAACGTGAACTACGTTAGGATCCTCAAAGCAGCGTACAACATGGACTATGGCAGCTACCTCGCGTATATGACCGAGGAACTTGTTGCCGAGGCCCTCGCCCTTTGACGCGCCCTTTACCAGTCCTGCTATGTCATAAAACTCTATAGTCGTGTAAATAGTCTTTTTAGCCTTGTATATGTCAGTCAGCACTTTCAGGCGCTCATCCGGAACTGTAACAACGCCGACATTCGGCTCTATAGTACAGAACGGATAGTTGGCAGCCTCCGCGCCCGCCTTTGTTATCGCGTTGAAAAGTGTGCTCTTGCCTACGTTTGGCAGGCCTACGATACCTAATTTCATTTTATTTCTTACCTTATCCGGAAAGCCCTGATACTCAACGCTTTCCGCCTTTCGTCAATTTTATTTTACGCCCTTTCCTGCGCCGTTTTCAAACCTGCTGCACAGTTGAGGTACGGTCTGCGCATGACCCGGCATCGCTGGTTCCGATACTCCGGGTCGCAACAGTTCATATTTTATCACGGCAGGCCTTATTTCTCAATAGCATCAGATATATACAAATAAATTTAACCATTATTGCGGCGCGTCACCGCGCTGCCCGGACCCGCCGGGCGGGTCTTATTTATTTACAATAATATGTTACCGTAAATTTTTATTCTTTTCATCCTGCTCTGCGGGCGACCGCAGCCTATCGCAGCGTTTTCTATTTTTAATATTTTACATACAATATTTTGCATTTTAAATTATTTTTATTAAGTATTCAGGGCAAATATATGATATATTAATTGTATGTTATTTGTATAATCGAACTGAAATGGAGAATTTGAAAAATGAATGAAAAAGAGGATTACGGAAGCTGCATAAAGGAACTGCGCATAAAAATGAACCTTACGCAGGCTGATGTCGCCAAGGCGCTCAATGTTACTCCTGGATACATAAGTAATGTTGAAAACAACAGGACAGCCATGTCTCTTCGCATCCTTATATTTTTTGCGCAGCTCATGCACATATCGCTCGACTCGCTCGTAGGCCAGCTTGAGCCGTCATACCAGACTACGGCGCTCGACAATGAGCTGCTTGATATGATAACTGCGCTTGACGATGACAAGAAGAAAAAGCTCATCGATACTTTAAAGATCTGGTCGTAAGCGGTGTTTTCAGATAATAAGCGTTAATATGAGCGACCCGGCTCCGCTGCCGGGGCTTATTATTTTTTGGTGTTTAGATCGCAGCAGAGCACCGGGCCGGGGATATCCGGCGCTGCGTTATACCCGGATAATTTATTTCACAGCCTCAGCTATAGCTCTGTACGCTTCTGTCAGGCGCTCAAGCGTCCACGCCGCGTTTGCGGGGCTTGTTGACGGCAGGCAGACTGCCGGTATGCCTGTATCCTTTTCGCACAGCTTTACATAGTATTTATACGATGCGGCGCCCGTGCAGAACACTGCCTTTATCTGCGATCTGTCTATGATGCTTTTAAGGTCGTTTGGGACCGGATGCTTTATGGATGTGTCGCTCGCGCCCTTTATCTCGCATGATGCTATCGTATCCCACATTGCTATATGATGACGCAGTGCGAGCTCTTTTTTCTGCTCTACAGTCTGCGGTACCGGTTCGTTAAAAACTGCTGAAAGCACAGACCAGAAGCGGTTGCGAGGATGCCCGTAGAAAAATTTCTGCTCGCGTGATTTCGGGCTTGGGAACGATCCGAGCACGAGGACGCGCGAGTCCGCTGCCCACAGCGGCGGTATATTGTGATAAACTTTTATATATTCTGCCATTGATCCATTTATATATTATTTGATATTCATTCGAATTTTATCGTACTTAAGTCAACTTTTCTGATCTTTTTATCATCAGAGCTGCAGTGCAGCCGATCATACACATCGTTATTTAACGATCATATCGGAGTATTCAGGATGGCGTTCAAACCAGCTTACTGCGTATGAGCATGTGAGCTTTGCTTTTTTACCGTCGGCCTTTACGCGCGCGGCTGCGCGCTCGAGCAGCTTTCCTGCTATTCCCTGCCCCTGCAGGCTTGCGTCTACTTCTGTATGCGCGAAGTCAACGACGCCCGGAGCTGTTTCAGGATACAGGACTACTGCAAGCACGTTTCCTTCGGGAGTCACATACTCTGTCCTGTCATCCTTTACGTCAAATCTCGGTTCTGCGTAAGCTGTCGGCGCTATCAGAAGCTCCTGATCGGGCCCGTATATCTCGTCTCTGTAAAACGCCGGCCAGTCCTTTGGCAGGTACTCGCGGCATCCTACTGAAATATATCCAATATCGTTTCCAAACTCTTCCTTTACAGCCTCCGCGATCCTCGCTGCCAGCGCCATTTTCTGCTGTTCAGTCTTTCCGGGCCATACGTTTATGGTAATATGCGGCATTTTGTTTCTCCTTTTCTGCTTTATTTATGCTCTAATGTTTTCTGCTCCAATGCTTCTGCACTCATGCAGAATGCGCTGTCATCCGGCTGCACGCGCGCCCGGCGCGCGCATAATGATCGTATTTATTCAAGTGCCTGCTTTATTTTTCCTATTATTCCGATATCCGCCGGCAACCAGTCAACGCTGTACAGATCGTCAGCTGTAAGCCACCGCGCATCCTCATGCTCCCTGAGCACGAGCTCCTGCGAGTTCAGGCCGCACCAGAAGCAGTCCATAGATAGATGAAATTTTGGATAATCATACTCTACAGTTTCTATGAGCTGACCGACTGTTATATCTGCGTCAAGCTCCTCACGTATCTCTCTTACAAGCGCTTCCTGCGGTGTCTCGCCCGGCTCTATCTTGCCGCCCGGAAACTCCCAGCCATCCTTAAACTCGCCGTAACCGCGCTGCGTCGCGAATATCCTGCCGCCGTTTCTGATAACTGCGGCGGCTACTCTTACTGTTTTCATTGTCAGTTATATCCCTTCTACTTCGTGATATATTCAAATATATCCTCGCGCACGGGTTTGTCAAGCTCCCAGTTTATCTCGACTGCACTTTTATTTGTATTAGGCATTATGATCTCTCTTGCATCTCCTGATGCTGACATTTTTCCAAGGTAATAAAATTCTTTTGATCCTTTGTCTTCTTTATTTTTCCTTACAAAAAGATGTACCGTTATGCCGCGCTCGTCGGCGTGCAGGAAATTCTGCACATCATCCGAGTTAAGGCTTCTTCCGCTTTTGGAGATCGCTGTCAGCGTCCTGTCGCTTGTGAACCTGTCCTCATACTTTGTAGTGGCGCTTATGCCCTCTTCCTTTTCATAGTTTATAAATACCGGAAACGTTTTTGTCTTCTGGTCATATTTATAGCCGCCTATGTTTATAGGGACTTCGCTGTGCTCCCAGTTTAGCAGCCTGCAGACATCTTCATATGTGTATTTTTTATACAGTACGAGGTCTGTTCCTGCATAGCGTTCACTGTATCCTGATCTATACCTGGATATGCCGAACCTCACAAGCTCACGGACCATGTCGCAGAGATCTTTGTTTTCAAGCATATTTCGCAGCGCGCTGCTTACTTTATAATCATGACCGGAGCTGAAGCTTTCGCCTGCTGTTCCTGAAGATGAAAGGTATCT
>JABLTO010113118.1_pt1 | contig 13540 bp, 3 predicted proteins | sample 7160091 | NCBI WGS metagenome assembly JABLTO01 (sample SAMN14651225, study PRJNA627086) | human gut metagenome | isolation source: feces | host: Homo sapiens
CATTTTTTTACTGTAACTTTGAATTTTTCCTTTTTATTTCCTATTTTAATAGTAATAATTGTCTTTCCAGGCTTCCGTGCTTTGATACGGCCTTTGGAATCTACTTTTGCGACTTTTTTATTGGAGCTTGTGTAATTTGCTTTCTGTACACAGGAAATTGGTGTGCAAAGAGGAGTCAAAGTATATTTCTGTCCCTTTTTCAGTATGATGGATTTTTTTCCATCCTTAAATCCGTTGATCTTTTTAATCTTTACCACACTTTTCTGGACTTTAACTGTAAGGACCTTTTGCAGACCACTCTTCAGCGTTATTGTGATCTTTGCCTTACCTGTTCGCTTCTGTGCTGTAATTCTGCAGGTTCCGTCTTCCTTTCCGGTTACTTTTACAATCTTTGTATTACTGGATTTCCAGGACTGTACAGAATCACCTTTTACCATTCCTGTAACTCTGAAATTGCGAATTGTCTGTTTCACTTTAAGTGGCAATGATGAAGCTGATATTTTTGCAGTCGGTGTTACTTTGTTTCCGACTTCTCTGGTTTCTGTCTTTTTGCAAACTGAGCAGCTGCGTCTTTGGATTTCTTTCTGTAATACAGTTGCCTTAGAAACAATCTGCCACTGGCTCCACTTATGGCCTGTTGCAGGAATTGACACTGTTCTCTTCTGTCCACATATGGAACAGACTGAAACTTTGCTTCCTTTTTCTGTGCAGGTCGGCTGTTTTACAACAATCTCCCCCGTCCATTTGTGAGCAACATGGCTGGTTCCTCCCAGATCCCAGTATCCTCTGTCTTCATTAACAAACATAAGATATGCATCCAGTGCCTCAAGTACCTGATACGTTGCCATGTCATTTACCTTTTTGCCTGTGCTTGTGGTGTATGCAAATCCTTCCCCGCCTGTTGTTGTGACAGCATATTTCATAAGATGAGTGATCATATTCTTTTTTTCAGATCCGAAGCCGGACTCTTCTGATGTCGGATCTATTCCAAGAGATACAACTGCCAGAAGTACTTCTGCTGTTGAATTTGGATTTGGATTTCCATCTTTTGAATATGAATTTCTATATCCACAGTCATCTGTCATCTGATTTCTTAAATATGTAAGTGCCCTGTCTACTGCTGTGCTGACTTTTTCACTACTGTAACGGTACCTTGCAAGTGCCTGAAGTGCCATTCCTGTAAGATCAACATCTGCGCTTCTGTTATCAAAAAGCCCGATTCCTCCATTTGACGGATTCTGGAACCGGTCAATGAGTGCGTTTACCATCTTCTCTCTGTTCCATTTCGCATTGTCAGGAATCGTGACATTCGCTGCATCCAGTGCAAGAAGAACCCAGGTCAGTTCATTAGAACCATCTGTAAGCCCCGATGCATTGTACATCAGTTCCGCAAGATTTACGCCCTCTACATCAGTGATATCCTTCCCGATAATTGTTATACCGAGGGCTGCCCCCGCCAGGTATGTAGGTTTTGTATCTCTGTCCCATGTTTTTACCTGGGCAGCCACTTCATCATAAAACGCATCTTTCTGCTTCTGTGGAACTGTTTCACCATGACGGAGAAGTGTATAAATTCCCCATATATCTTTGTAAGTAAAACCTGACGCATATTTCTGTTTCTGATGCTTTACTGCCAGTTCCGCACCTTCACGGGCAAGTGCCTGGTTATCTGTATCGCTGAAGTCATTTCCTGCGTTTTCTTCCTCTGCTGAAAACTCTTCCTCCGAATCTCCGGCATCAAAGTCTGTCTCACTTTCTTCATCAGAATCTGAGTCTTCCTCTTCTGTAATCTCAGTTTCTTCTTCAGCAATATTTTCTTCCGGAATATCCTCTTCCAGAATACTCTCTTCCGAACTTTCTGTTTCTTCCCCGGTATCTTCTGAAACTTCTGTTTCATTGTCTGCCGCCGCCTCTACAGCTGTCTCATCTGTAAAATCGGACGCCTGCACAGGAAGCGTCAGACTAATTCCGGCCAATGTGACTGCAAGGAGCCAACTTAGTGTACGTTTTGACCAGATTAATTTCTTTTTCTTCATTTTTCCTCTTTCTTCACAAACAGGACCACCTCAGTGAAATCTGTGATGATCCTGTTTGCATGTTAATTATTACTTCTGTTACCAGTAATCAGCGTTTACTTTTATCTGAGTTTTACACTCTTTGTTGACCATGCGCCGTTTACTTTTTTACCGTTTACTACTTTGAATGCTCTTACACGATAATATGCTCTCTTTGTCTTTCCAAGGCCTTTCTGTTTAAAGGAAGATGCTTTCTTTCCTGTAATTTTTACAGTCTTATAAGAACCTTTCTTGGAAGTCTTCATCTGGATTTCGTAACCGGAAGCTCCTTTTACTTTTTTCCATTTGATCTGAGCTGTTGCTTTTTTGACTTTCTTAGCTGTAAGTCCTGTCTTACCAGGTGCTGTGGAAGCTTTCAGAATAAGCTGTTTGCCTTCTGCTTTTTTGTTATTTACAAGAGAAGTAATTCTGAACTGATAATCTGTACCTGCTTTGAGTGCCTTACCGTTCAGCTTCTTTAATGTAAAGGATGTCTTAGTTGATTTTACTTCTGCAACTTTTGTCCATTTCTTTGCATGTCCAGCTTTAACATAAACACGATAACCTGTTTTTGCTGCAACATCTTTTGTCCAGCTGATCTTGATCTGGGATGCGGAAGCTTTTTCTGCTTTTACAGGTTCTGTTGCTGCAGGTGTAGTTGTGTTCTCTGAAGGTTTTACTGTCGGTGCTACAGGTTTTACAGGTTTTTCTGGTTCTGCAGATTTTGCAGGTTCTGTGACAGTTACTTTATAAGTTCCTGATACATTGCTGTCATCTTTGCTTGTTGCCTTTACTGTTACTGTTCCTGCTGCTTTTGCTGTGAACAGACCACTTTCACTGATAGATGCAAGGGCAGTGTTATCAACGCTCCATTCTACTCCTGCTTTTCCGCTTCCTTCCGGACTGGTTGTTGCTGTGAATTCAAGTGTTTTTCCTACTTCAACTGTATTCTTTCCACTCTTTTCGCTAACTGTAACACTCTCTACTGCCGGATCTGTGACAGTTACTGTGTAAGTATCTGACTTACTGCTGTCATCTTTGCTTGTTGCCTTTACTGTTACTGTTCCTGCTGCTTTTGCTGTGAACAGGCCGTTCTCATCGATAGTTGCAAGGGCAATGTTATCAACACTCCATTCTACACCATTCTCTCCGCTGCCTTCCGGATTAACCATTGCAATGAATTCAAGTGTTTTGCCTGCTTCAACGGTACTCTGTCCATTGCTTTCAGATACTTTAACGCTCTTTATTACCGGAGTTACTTTAACTTCTTTTGTAGCTGTAAATGCCTTTCCAGCCCAGTCTGTATCCTCAGTTGTAGCAGTTACTGTAACGGTTCCTGCTGCTTTTGCTGTGAGAAGGCCTGCATCATCAACAGTAGCTACTGAAGGTTTATCTACAGACCACGTTACATTCTGATCAGCAGCTTCTGGTTCTACTGCTGCTGTAAGCTGAAGACTTCCTTTGCAGGTATCTCCTGATGTAATGGAAACTCCTGTTGCATTCTGAATCTGCTGTACTGAACTGAGGAATGCACCGTTTCCTTTTGTAACCTTACTCTTGTCACCATAGAATACGGCTGTTTCCAGAGAGTTATTGGTATCACTGGCTGTTCCTGAACCGTTAAAAGCATACTGTCCAATTTCAGTAAGTGATGCTGGGAAGTATACTGTCCTCAGATTCTGCACTGTCTGGAATGCACCATAGTAAATCATATTTACTCCATCTGGTACACGGAATTCTGCATTCTTTTTTCCATTCGGATATGCATACAGTTTTGTTCCATCTGCACTGTAGAGGACACCATCATCAGATTTAAAAGCTGTATTGCCCTCTGCTACATTAATTTCTTTCAGGCTGTCACAGCCTTCAAAGATTCTGGTATGTGCCTTATTAGGTAGTCCAAAATTTACCACTTTTTTAGGAATCTCTACCTCTGTTAATTTTCCACAACCCGCAAACATATAATTCGGTAAAGCAGTTAATGTATTCGGAAGTTTAATTGTTTCCAGATTTGAGCACTTTTCAAATGACGTCTTTCCATATGACATTTGCGTAATAGTTGCAATTTTAGTATCACTGAGATCAATATTTACTATATTAGTATTCCCCGCAAAAACTGCTCTGCCTAATTTTGTTACATCTACTGGAGTATCTGTTCCATTTTTTATAACACTTCCCGGAACATCTACTGAATATTCTTCCCCGTCCAAATTACTATCATCAATAGAGGCAAGTGTTGCAATTGAACCTGACACCGAAAATTTATACACAAGTTCCTGGTCATCTGTATATGTATTATCTTCTGCCAGTTCTACCGGTCCCGTCATTGCATGTACAGTTGCCGGTGTTGCCATCATTGCTGCCGATACTGCAGCAGTTGCCAGAAGTACCTTTGTGTATCTCTTTAAATCTTTCATACTCTGTTAATCTCCTTTCGTACTTTTCTTTTCCATTCCGTTTTCCTTCGGTTGACCATGCATGCCCGAATCCAGAATAAGAGATACAGAAGTCCCGCTACGGAAATGAATGATGCTGCTTTCAATCTGAATGGCAGAGCTTTCCAGCCATCTTTTTTCCGCATATGATCCTGGCTTTTGCTTCTGTCTGTAACATTCTTTTCCTTTTCTTCTGAAACATTTTGTTCTGAATCACTGTTTGTTTCTGTTTTTTTAACAGTCTTTCCTTTCTTTTCTGTTTCTCCTTTCTTTTCTTCTTCCGATTCCTTTTCAGTATTTTCTTCCACCTTCGAATTATTTTCTTTCTGCGGTTCTTCCGAAGAATTTTTATTCATTTTTTTCAGTATTCCACTTCCTTCTTCCACACTTTCACGGTTGTCCCTGGTATATGCAGAAGACTGTTTTCCTTCAGGTCCTCCGGAATGTTTTCCTCCGCTGTTTCCGGATTCCTGATTTTTATGATTATCCGACGCAGATTTTCTGCTGTCGGGAATACTGACTGTAAGTACCTTACTGAAGTTTCCGAAGTCATCTTTCATTATAATATGGATATACTTCTTCCCCTTTTTCAGACTGTTCAGTGTAATAATATTGGTACCTTCTATACCTTCATAACCTTTTGAGGAAGTATCCGGCACTATAATGCTCTTTTTGTCTGTTACGGTATAGTAATATCTTCCTTTTTCTGAAGACTTAAATATGACAGAAGCCTTTTTTACGTTGATCCTGCTGGCTGAAACTGCTTTCAGCACCGGTGCTGTAGTATCGTGGATAAATAATTTTACAAAATAGTCCTTCTGCGTTCCATCTTCAGCTGTAACTGAGACACGTACCGATGCCTCAAATATCTGTTTTTCAAAATATACCTTGCAGCAGAAATGTCCATCCACAGTTTCTGTTTTTATGGACTCATCTTCTCTGGAAACAGTAGATCCCTTTACCCCGCCGAGTGCATACACTTTCACAGCAGCCCTGGTATCCTCCGGTTCTATCCAGAGATTCAGGTAGCTGCGCTCTCTGTCATAAGTCGCTTCATAATTAATTACATCCGACTTAAATGCAGGTTTCAGTGTAAGAATTCCCTTTCCATATTTATCAGAACTGCCTGCGTAAAGAGCTTTCAGAAGTGCATTGGAACTTCTGCTGCTTTCCAGGCTGATCTCATAATGGTCTGTTCCTGCTTCAGCTGTAAACTCCATGGTTTTGCTGTAATAACCTTCACAGCTTACGGAAACTGTATAATGATTTCCGATCACCAATGTACATTTTCCATCTTTCAGTGCAATTTCTTTTCCACTGTCATCCTTTATTTCAACCTTCGCATTCACCGGTTTTATATCAAACCTGCAGCTGATCTCCTCATACTGCCGGATACTGAGTTTTAGTGGTGCTTTTATCTTATTTCCCTGAATATCCACTGCAAAAATATAAATATCTTTCGCTTCACTTCCTATATTACTCAGTGTATAACTGTTTTCACCTTTTTTTAATTCAGTTCCCGGCTGTGTCAGATCAAATTCTGGTTCTTTTCCACCTGCTTCTGTAGTCATGCAGTAAAAATATCCATTTTCATTGGAGTAAAATGAGATCTGTCCCGTTTCCCCGTCTGTTCTCCATGCTTTTGCATCTGTAAGCACCGGACCATAAATATCTGTTCTGAGAAGATTTATATGATAATCTTTTGTTGTCACTCCGTCACCTGCAGTTACTTTCAGTGTCACTTCCGCACTTGACTGGTCATCATCAAAATAAACTGCAAACCTTGTCATGTTTCCTGCTCCTGCCGCATTCTGGAAACGCAGGATTCTCCGGACTCCGTCACCTGCCTCAGCTTCTATCTTTGAATAAATTCCCTTTGCCGAAGCATAAATGTTCAGAAATTTCTTTTCTCCTGTATAAACATCTGATATATACTGTGTATTCTCTGCTTTAAAAGCCGGACTATAGGATATATGTGAAGCAGTTACATTCACTGAGTTGTTATCACTTATCACAAGACCGGAAAGATCTGCATTACTGCCAAGCCCCATCACCTTTATCCTGTAAGTTCTCTTCTGCTGCTTATACATGACAACAATCTGGATTTCTCCCTCTCCTTTGTCATCCAGGCTTACTGTACAGGTTCCTGTGTAGTTCTGTCCGTTGACTGTAGCTGTACGGTCTTTTGGAACCGTGAGTCTCACACTTACCTCTCTTGTACTGTCCGGAACTGTCAGCGCATAATTTCCTCTGGACGAATCAAAATCATCATCCCATTTTATCTTTCCTTCCCTGCATGTTACATCAATATCATCAAGATATGCACTGTTGGAAGAAACAGCCATCAGATAACCGGAATCATTTTTGTAATAAAGTGTCCCATCACTGTCAGCACAAATTGTACTGATACAGTACTGCTGTTTTTTTGTTTCCGGCACAAACAGGTCCTCAGCCTTTCCTTCTGTCTGACCCGGTTCATCAGACAGGAAACTGATTCCTCCCGGATAAACGTTATAGGTAAAATACAGATATACTCTTCCATCAGGCTTTCCATCGCCATTATAATCCTCATTTTCATAGGCTGTAGAAAGAGTTGCTCCTGCCTGTGGATACCCTTTTACAGGTACAGAATAAGCAAGATTTATTCCATTGCTGTCCTCCTGAAGGACATCAAAATGGTGTCCGGCATCTTCATTAAACTGTCCGCCGGTTCCACATACACCAATATAGATTCTTCCCTTATAGACTACAGGCGATGCTGTTGCCATGCCACCCAGATAATAAAATGCGACAGCCCCGAATGTTCCGTCAGCATTCATCTTTACACGATACAGCATTCCACCCTTAGTGGCGAAATAAATATATCCATTATTATAAACTACAGAAGTTCTTATATCTCCCTGCAGATTCTCAAGTGAATCTATGAGAAGCCCGGTCTTTGTAGACACGGAATACAATATCGACGACACTGTATAATTACCCTCTGCTGATCCGTCATCTGAACCAAAGACCACATAATCAGACGTTGCATAAGAACCAGCCCAGTAAAATCCACCTTTATGTGAATACTTCCATGTACATTTCTTGATCTCTGCAGGATTGTCCGGATCTTCGTCTGTTACTGTCAGACAGAAATAGGATCCTTCTTTGCTTTCTGAATTCCATGTTCCCGTATATAAATATCCGTCTTTATAGGTGATCGGTGAAAGTGTCTGTCCTCCTATTGCCTCACTGATCCACAGTGATTTCATGGTCGTTGCACTGATTGCCTGTATCTGCCCGTTTCCAATCTGTGCAAAGATCATTCCTTCCGCATACGTAAGAGGGTTCAGTGCAAATACAAGACTTCCTTTCAGCTGGTCACTGACCATAAGAATCTTTCCTGTCTCTTTGTCCAGCTTATAAATATATTTTCCTGCGCCTGTATACAAATATCCTCCGAGGATTAATGGCGGTGTACAGGATTCATTCCAGCTTCCTCCTATCTGCAGTGACCATTTTTCACTAGTTTCCCTGCTGTTATTTGGAGTACTTACACTGGTAACTCCATTATTTTCTTCATTGTTTCGATAATTCCACCATTCATTATTATCAAGCTCCGGATATTTTGTATCTGACCTGGTCAGTTTGACAGTTATCTCTCCACCCGGTTCCGCAGTGAATTTGCCACTCTCTGTAAGAAATCCATAACAGCTTACTGTATAGGAATATTCCAGACCGCCTTTCAGTCCGGTAAACAAAAGCGGCTTCTCCAGAGATGAATACACTCTTTTTCCCTGTGCATCATATACACATACAGCAGCATCTGGCGGATCAACATGAAATGTCACATCTGATACTTTTGATCTGGTTACTTTTATGGTGTAAATTCCTTCAGATGTATAAGTCATACCGGCAAATTCCGGATCTGAATACGTTTCTTCTTTCGCCAGTCGGACCTGAATATCGGTAACTGTCTCCTCCAGTGGAACTTCTGTTTCCTCTCCTGATTTACATGGAACTCCGTTTATCATTACCTGTTCCACCAGGCCATCATAAAGTTCCGGTTTCAGATAAAGACTGTTGACTTCATCAGAAACAGACACTGTGTACTCGTGCCTTGTTCTCGTAAATCTTGTTTCATTATAAATATTACTTCCACCCGGAATATCCGAACAGGAAAGATTTTTCAGTTCCAGTACACGGTTGACAATAATTTTATATACTTCCGTATCATCTCCGCTTCCAACAGTGAGTGTGCAGACCCCACGTCTTGCTCCCTCTTCATCTGAACCGAAAAATTTACACGGTACTGAATTTCGAAATTCATGATCTTCTGTTGCAAGCAGTATGCTTTTCTTTTTCCTCGTTCCATCCGCTGAAACTACGCTTACAATTGCATCAGCATTCTCCGGTGCATATGCAGAAAGTTTTGCAGATACGTAGAAAGAATATTCTGAACTGTACTGGCTGCTGTAATCTACAGTATATACAACACCGCCAAACTCTTTATCAAGTTCTTCATGACGGACCAGGTCTTTTGTATCGTTTGCAGTACCTCCGTAATCCCTTGTATAAACCCCAAGTGATTCCAGGTAGCGCCCCGCCGCTTTTTCCTGAAATTCAATTTTGATATCACCGCTATCCTCTGTTGCCGTAAATTTTCCTTTTACCGGCTTATACCCTTCTGCATATGCCGTATACGTATATTCATTCTGGTCAAGAAGCTGTGTAAAAGTGAGCGGATCATCTGTGTTGGTCTTTATTTCAGCACCATACTTATCAAAAAGTTTTACAAAAAAAGTATCTTGTGTACCTTCCGTATCAGAAACAAAGTTTACATTTACCTGTTTTTCTACCGGATGTACATGAATTACATAAACAGTATCTTCAAAGCCTTCGTATGAGACCTTTACCTGAATATCTTCCTCTCCACCTTTCAGCGTATAATCATAATATTCGTCTGTAGGAGTTTCCACTCCATTGATCTCCACCTTATATTTTGTACGGTTTTCAGTGTATTGGTAGAAATATGTAACTGGCAGTATCGACAATGTCCCGCCTTTTGTATCACCTGGAAGGTTTACATCATATTCTTTCTGAAAATCCACACCTGCTTTTGAAAACAGCTCTTCTCTTTCATGATTATAAAATGTATAATCCATTCCTTTGTATTTTGCTTTGAGTTCTCCCAGCGTAAGAACACGTTTTATGTGAACCAGATAGTCTTTGGTTCCTTTACTGCTGTGTATCCTTATTGTATTTTCGTCAGGGCCATAGTCTACAACATAGTCCATCGCAGCATAATTACCGTACTTGGCATAAGCATTAAGTATTACTGACTCATCTTTCCCGTTGCAGTCTTTGAAATAGGCCATAACATTTTCGGAAAAAATTGAAGTTGACAGACTGTAAATTCCCTTCAGGTAATCTGGAAAATAAAGAGTATACTCATGAATCTCCGGTGAAAATTCGGGAACTGTAGGATATGGCAGTGCAGATGAGCCAAAACTGGAAGAACCAAATTTCATCTGTTCCAGCCAGTCGTCTGTTTCCTCTCCGTCGCCACTTTCCAGAGTGATCTCTTCTCCATCTGAGAACTGGTCTTCTTCCTGCTCTGTATCCTGATTTTCTTCTTCCTGATCCGGAGTCTCTGTAATCTCTGTCTCTGTTTCCGAATCCTTCGGATCTGCTTCTGCCGGATCCGGAATCTCTGTAACCTCTGCTTCTGTCTCCGGGTTCTTCTGTTCCGCTTCTGTCTCCGGGTTCTTCTGTTCCGCTTCTGTCTGGTCCGGATCTTTCTGACCAGTTTCAGATTCTTCTGTTTCCTGCGATTCTGTTTCTGACTGTGCTGTTTCCTCCTGACCAGTATTTGTCTGTTCTGACAGTACAGTATCTGTTCCTGCCTGCCCGGCTGCATTCACAGGGACACTGCTGAATAACATGAATACTGACATAAGAACTGCCAGGCATCTCTCTTTCATATTACCAATCCCCCCATGTTTCTCCGCCAAGCATAGCCTCACCTATGTCTGCGCCATAATGTAAAGTAAATCTTACTCTTATCACATCTCCATCTGCCGGAAAATACGTATTCATTCCAGTGCTTAAATATGTTCCATTTACAGAAAACATCCAGCCGGATCCGCCAGTCAGCGTACCCTCGCCAAGCCAGTCCGGTGAACAGGTATCCGGATCAGGGATATCATTTACCTCTTCCAAATGTTCCTCTATCTGCGAAGGAATCTCATATCCATCTGTAATCCCTGCCCTGTCAACTGATTTCAGATAAAATCCTGAATCCATACTTCCTGTAAAATGATACTGACAGCCTGCAGAATAAAGGACTCTGTTCAGCACATAAGGAAGTGTTTCCTCATCATAAAACGGAACTTCTACAGGACCTATAATATTTCCCAGTCCTATAGTAGAAGCCTCAAGACTGAACGTTATCGTACCTGCCGGTTTTTCCTCTTCCTCATTTCCTGTTATTTCTTTGTAAACTGTAACACTGACCGTATCTGTATTTCCATATCGGTCTGTCGCCGTAATACTTATTTCATTGTTGTCATCAAGATATGCCTTATAACGTATCACACCATTGTCCGTGGATATGCTTGACAGTTTTTTGCCATTGCAGGTAACATTGAGCTGAGACGAAGTAAGTGCTCTTTCTTTATAATCTTCCGCATATACAGAAAAAACTCTTGATTCTTTGTGGATTGTTTCTCCATCCGTAAGATCAGAACTGATAGTCGGCCTGTAATCTACTGGTTCCGGTGTATCCTGTGGGGTTTCCGTGGGTGTCGGCAGAACTACATTCTGCTGATTACGGTCATCATCTGCCGAATTCCCATGATCCTGCGAAATGTCTGCTTCGGAATCGCCGAAAGTTTCTGTCACGGGAACGCCATCTCCGTCTTCATCAGATGTATTTGCTCCTGTTTCGTCTGTCGCTGAGACATTTTCCGATTCACCCCCGCCATCACTGGTACTGTCACCAGAGCCGTCATCCTGAAAATCTTCAGTTTCCTGCTGTTCTTCTGCCGGGTTTTCTTCATCGGATTTTTCCTCCGGCTCTTCTGAAGCAAGGACTTCCGTATTAAGAAGCTGCGGGGTATCTTTTCCGTCCCCACTCACCGCCGGTGTATAGAAGCCTTTTCCTCTGTATACAACCTGCGATCTTTCTTTACTGATTCCATGAAGAGGATTTTCCGGAACTGCTTCACTCTGACCGGAAACTGATCCTCCAAGTAGAATTACAAGAAGCAAAAGACACAGTATAAGTCCTGCTGCCCAAAGTCTTTTTTTATTTTTATCTGACTTCATCTGTGCCGTCTCCTTTCTCCTGTATTTATCAACAAAGTCTTTCTATATAGCGCATCATAAAACGGTCATACCATCCGGCTTTTTTCAATACTTCCCTGCGGAGCTGTTCCATATACTCTTTCACTTTTTCTCTCTCTTCTTTTGAGACAGAATGTCTGCTGAAAGCAGCACGCTCTCCGGATTCACATGCTTTCAGATACATCTGTGCCAGCTCTTCTGAATAATTATCTCTGAGATATTGTACTTTTTCAGATTTTTTTATTCCATAAAGATCACTGTGTCCATAAAGAAACAGATCTGATGCATATTTCATCATCGCAAGAACTGCCTTTTCGCTGTTTTGTACACGGAACAGCTTTTTCCTTCTGAATGCAGCTGTAATTCTTCGTATTACAGATATAATTATAAATAATAGGACAATAAGATCAAATCCGACAAACAGTACAAAAACAATCCTTAACAGATCAAACATAGTTTCTTTGAGAAGTTCCGGAAGAGATTTTTCCTGAATTTCTTCGCTGTCTTCCACCATACTCTGTGCGGACGCTGCTGTTGTTCCTGCCTCAAGACCTTCTGTCAGATCCGGCTGTTCCATTACTTTTTCAAAATCCGGTGATACTTCAACTGGTACCCAGCCAAGTCCGTCTATGTATATTTCCGGCCAGGCATGCCCGTCAGATGCCGGAATCTTTATTGCGGAACCGGCTTCTGCATTTTCTGCTGCCTCCGAAGTGATCACATATCCCTCCACATATCTTGACGGTATTCCATAGTAACGGAACATCAGAACTGCTACCGACGCATAATGCACATCATATCCTGTTCCTGATTCTGTAAGGAAATAATTAACAGGATCTTTCCCCTTTGGAACTGTTCCGCATTCTTTATTAAAACTGATATTTTTATCAAAAAATTTCCGAATCTCCGTAATTGCAGAATAATAATCAATATGTCCTTCCTTCTGCTCACCCGGATCCCCCAGAAGCTTCTGCATCAGTTCATTCTGCGATCTTGTCAGTTCTGTGTAATGCTTATATGCAAAAACATTATAATAACTTTCTGCCTGTTCATATTCCGTATCCGGATTTTCTGTCATCATAAGAAACGTTTCTGCGGCAAGTTTTGGAAAATCTATTACAAGATTTCCTGTCGTATGGAATCCATAATCCCTGATACCAAAAAATCCTGCTGATTCCAGCGATTCATCCGCATTATGTTTCAGTTTTTTACTGCCCCATGAGTCCTTTTTCAACTCATAAGGTACATAAAGATATTCGCTGTCAGCATTATTGTTCTTCACTGCAACTGTAATATCCTGATCTGAAAGATCCGGGTCACTGACCAGCTGTCTTGCTGTGTCAAGCTGGGCACTGCTGTCAAATCCTTCCTGATGAAGCCAGTAAAACAGTGAATCTGAATCATAATATTCTTCATTTGAAAGTTTTTTCCATTCACCCGAACTGTAATCTGAGCCTGTAAATCCACGCAGATACAATGACTGCGGTTCACTCATTGTCACCGTCAGCGCAGTCTCTCCCGATGCCTTCCAGCTGCCAAGGTTTTTCAGATTGCCTTTCGGCAGTGAATTGATCTTTTTGTTTCCATAACGCACAGACTCTACAGCTTCTTTTTCTGCAGCCCTGATTTTTTTTGTAAGATCCGGTTCATTATATGATTTCGGGGGATTTATCCAGACAGTCAGTATAATTCCTAATCCCGCAGTAACTATAAGAAAAAGATACA
>JABLTO010207552.1_pt1 | contig 13537 bp, 11 predicted proteins | sample 7160091 | NCBI WGS metagenome assembly JABLTO01 (sample SAMN14651225, study PRJNA627086) | human gut metagenome | isolation source: feces | host: Homo sapiens
TAGACCAATTTTTTAAATACTCTTCTTAATGTTTTTTACACTCTTTCTAAAATCATTATGATAAAAATGATATGTTGATCTTATTAATAAATAAATTGGTAGAGCTGCTACTATACCAAGTATTCCACCTAAACTACCACCAAGTGAGACAGCTATTATTGTGATTAAAGGATTAACATTATTGGTTTTACCATAAATTCGAGGAGATATTACATAACCATCTAATTGTGGGAATACCAAGCAAATAATTATTGTTCCAATTAAAACTGGTTTTGATACAACACAAGCAGTTATAATACCAATAATATTAGTAATTAAGCCACCAAAGTATGGGATTATAGTTGTAACAGACGCAAGTATTCCAAGCAATAACCAGTTTGGATGTCCAACTAACCAAAATAGAAAAGAATACTCTACAAATTGAATTATCATAAATATTGATAAACCCTTAATATAATTTCCAATTTCGGTATCTAAGCATTTTATATAATTAAAGAACTTATCAGATATTGTTTTAGTAACTTCTTTTACTTTATCTCTAATATTATCCATATCAGCTAAAAAGTAAATCCAAGCGATAAATCCTAATATAAATTTAGCTAGAAAATCAAATGATTTATTAACTACAGTAACTGTGCCTTGACTTAAAATATTTCCCAAATCCTTAGTCATTGTATTTAAATAATCTGCAAGTTTTAAATCAAAGTTACCAAAATTAATATTAAATTGTTCTCCGAAATCTTTTGATATTTGTAATATATTTTTAGAAAGGAGTACTAACTGATCATAAACGAGTGGTAAAGTTACAACTAAAAGCGCTACTACTATTAAAACTACTGTCATAGTAATTATAAGAACAGCAAGACCTTCTTTTAGACCTTTTTTCTTTAGCATATTTATAACTGGCTCTAAAGCATACGCAAAAGCAAAAGCTAGAATAAATGGCAGTAACATTCCTGTTGCAGCATTTAAAACATCAAGCCAAATCTCTACATTTGAAAAACCTATATATAAGAGTAACATCAAAGCTGTAAAATTAATTAATTTATAATTTAGTTTATTAGAAAACATTTTCCTCACTCCTCTAAAAGTATTGTAATTGGTCCGTCATTAGTGATATTTACTTGCATATTTTCACCAAAAACACCTGTTTCAACTTTAATATATTCACTCAATTTTTGATTAAAATAGTCATATAATTTGATAGCATCTTTGCTATTTAAAGCTTTAATATAACTAGGCCTATTTCCTTTTTTAGCATCAGCATATAGAGTAAATTGAGATACTGATAAAATACTTCCATTATGATCTAAAATCGACTCATTCATAACACCGTTATTATCATCAAAAATTCTTAGATGTAGGATTTTTCTAATCATTTTATCTATTTTTTCTTTTGTATCAGTATCAGTAAACCCCACAAGTAAAACATATCCAAAATCAATTTTTCCTACTACTTTATCATCTACTAAAACAGAAGAAGACTTACTTCTTTGAACTAAAACTCTCATTTCATAAGCCTTTCTACTTTTATAATATATGTTAATTTGTTATATTCCATTAATAATTTATCTAATTGTTCTAAATCTCTAACATAAACATCTATTGCATAAATGATACCTTTTTCTTTTCCAATAGTCCTAATTCCATCAATATTAATATTCATCATTGATGTTTTACTTACAATATCAGCCATTCTATTATCTAAATCATCCGTATAAATTACAAGCGATGTTAAATAACGTTTTTCTTTATTTGATAACTCATTCCATTTAACGCTGACCATTCTATCATCAAGTATAGAAATATTATGACAATTGGAACGATGAACACTAATTCCATTACCTCTAGTGATATATCCTATAATATCATCACCAAATACAGGATTACAACAGTTAGCAAGATTAACTCTTACCTTATCAATTCCAGAAACAATCAAGTCTGTATCAGAATCAAAATTAACCTTAGGTGCCATCTTTACAACTTTTGGTGGAATTACTTCTTTATATTTATCAATTATATTTACTACAGTGTTTGCACTTGTTTTGTTATTACCAACACATAAATAAATCTCATCTATATTTGATACCTTAAGAGTATCCAAAATCTTTTTTGTATTTTCATCATTGAAAAATTCTGAAAAACTTAATTTTCTCTTACGTAATTCTTTTTCTAAGGCATACTTTCCTCTTTCAATATAGATTTCTCTTTCATTCTTAGAAAAATAACTTTTAATTTTATTTTTGGTTTGTGTTGCTTTTACTATATTTAACCATTCTTTAGATGGTGTTGAATTTTTATTTGTATTGATTTTTACAATATCATTATTTTTTAATTCATAATTTAGAGGAACGATACTATTATTTACAATTGCTCCTACAGTTGTTTCTCCAACTTTAGTATGGACTTTATAAGCAAAGTCAATTGGAGTTGCTCCTTTAGGTAATTCTATAACATCACCTTTAGGTGTAAATACATAAATATTATTATTTAAAACTTCATCTTTAACACTATGTACAAAGTCTTCACTACTCATCTTGTCGTTATTTAAATCCATAATAGCTTTAAAGAATTGTAGTTTTTGTTCTGTTGTTGATTGCATATTAGCTTTGGCATCTTTATTTTCTTTATATGCCCAGTGAGAAGCAATACCATTTTCAGCAACTTCATCCATATCATAAGTTCTTATTTGAATTTCAAATAAGTAACCATCAAGACCAAAAACAGTTGTATGTAAAGACTGATACATATTTGGTTTTGGCATAGCAATATAATCTTTAAATCGTTTAGGAAGTGGTCTAAATTTAGAATGAATTATACCAAGAGCTAAATAACATTCTTGTTCGGTATTAACTAAAATACGAAGTGCCAATAAATCATATATATCACTGAATTTTTTACCTTTATTTAATTTATTATAAATACTATAAATACTCTTAGAACGTCCTTTTATTTCATGAACAATATTATGTTCTGTTAATAAACTAGTAACTTCATCCATCATTTCATAGACAGTTTTATCACGCTCTAGTTTTGTTTTATTTAACTTTTCAGCTATATCATAGAAAACATCTGGTTTTAGATATCTTAAAGATAAATCTTCTAGTTCACTTTTGATTTTATGAATACCTAAGTGATGTGCGATAGGAGCAAGAATCTCTAACGACTCTTTGGCTTTTATTTTTTGTTTAGCCTCAGGTAGTGCCCATAAAGTTCTCATATTATGAAGACGATCAGCAAGTTTTATAATAATTACTCTAACATCTTCACTAATACCTACAATTATCTTTTTGTAATAGTCAATTAAATATTCATTTTCAGTAGAAAAGTGAATTTTTGATAATTTAGTGACTCCCTGAACTAATTTAGTAACTTCTAATCCAAATAATTCTTCCATTTGTTCAGGGCTACACTCAGTATCTTCTAAAACATCATGTAAAAGTGCCGCTTTAATTGTATCAGCATCAGCATATATTGTAGTTAGGATAATTGCTACATTAATAGGATGAATTATATATGGTTCACCACTCTTACGAAATTGTTCTTTATGCATTTTAGCAGCAAACTCATAAACCTTAATTATTTCATTAATTTCATCCTCACTATCAATATAAGTTTTTAATCTAACTACTAAGTCATCAATGGTTACATTATCTTTTTGTTTAGTCAAGGGGCATCACCTCCTTAGCAATTAACTCCCTCTACTTTCTTTTCTTCATAATCATCTTTATAAACTTTTTTCTTCTTAATAGGTTTTTTCATATTTTTCTTTTCAAGATATGCAAATAAGCTTGTTGCTATGAAAATTGATGAATAAGTACCTGAAATAAGTCCAAATAACATTGCTAAATTAAATGTTAAAATACCACTTGATCCTAAGAAAATTAAAGCAAGTATTGGTAGTAATGTGGTAATAGATGTATATATTGATCTTGCAAATGTTTCTTTAATACTTAAATTACAGATTTCTAATAAGTTTTCACTTGTAATTTTCTTAGCCTTAGCAATATTTTCTCTAATTCTATCAAAACATACAATTGTATCATTTATTGAATATCCAATGATTGCTAAAACTGCTGCAATGAACATAGTTGATACTTCTAATCTAAATATTGCAAATAAAGCAAAAATCATTAATACATCATGTAATAAAGCTACAACTGATGAAATGGCATAACTAAATTTAAATCTAATAGATATATATATAGCAATTCCTATCATAGCAAGTAATACGGAAAAGATTGCATTTTTAATAAGTTCTTCTTTTACTACGTTAGAAACAACACCAATATTAACTTTAGCATCATATTTTTCTTCAAAATATTTTTGAACTTCATTAATCTTTTTAGTACTTAAAACATTATTTACTTTAATAATTGCTTCTTTATCAGTAACAGTAATATCAGTAAGATTAAGTTTTAATTCTTTTAAATCTTTCTTTAAATTAGATTCTTTTACTGTCTTATCATAGTCAAGAGTAATATCACTACCTGCTTGATAATCAACACTTAAATTAAATCCTTTTGTTGCAAAAACAACTGTTCCGATCAAAATGATTAATACTGATAATGTTGCGAAAAATTTTGTCTTATTTAAGAAATTAACATTTTTAAATGGAACAACCTTAACTTCTTCATTTTTACTTACATCTGGAATATCTTCTTTTTTAACTTTAATAAATAATTCTGTTTTATCATCAAAGAATCCTGTCTTTATAAATAATTTTAATAAAACTCTTGTAATAAACACCATTGTAAACATTGTAACCATGATAGTTATAATTAATACTGTTGCAAAACCTTTAACACTACTTTCTCCAAAGTAGAACATAATTACAGCAACTAATAGTGTTGTAAGGTTAGAATCAAGTATTGCTCTTAAAGATGTCTTAGTTCCTTCTTTAAAGGCGTGTTTTAAACTCTTACCACTATATAGCTCATCTTTAATACGTGAAAATGTAATAACATTAGCATCTACTGCCATACCAATACCTAATACTAAAGCTGCAATTCCAGGTAATGTTAGAACTCCTCCTATTAACCAAAATACTGCAAATACTAGGAATGTATAAAGGATAATTGCAATACTAGAAATGAATCCTGCAAAATGATATGTAACTATCATTAAAATTATAATTGCTAAAACTCCAACTATTCCAGCAACTAAAGTTTTTGATAATGTTGCATCACCAAATGATGCCCCTACAGTTTTAGATGATAATTCTGTAACTTTAGATGGTAATGAACCACTATTAATTAAATCTACTAAATTTTCAACTTCTTCTTCACTAAATTTACCTTGAATAATTACATCTGATGCAAATCCTTGAGAAACAGTAGCAGCACTTAAACAACTAGATGAATCACTACCACATGTTGATGCTTCATTTTGGTAACTATTAACACCATCTTCATAATCTAACCAAATTACCATAGTATTATTACTTTGTTTAGATAGTTTATTAGTAACATCATAGAATTTATCTTTATCTTTAACACTAAGAAGTACAGCCGGATTTCCACTAGAATCTTGAGAAACCTTTGCTGCTCCTGCTTTTAAAACGTCACTAGACATTAAAAGTTTATCGTTTGTATCACGAAATGATAAAGTTGCAACAGTTGATAATTGACGTCTAGCACTATCAGCATCTTTTACTCCTGCAAGTTTTACTCTAATTTTATCATTTCCTTCTAAAATGATTTCTGGTTCATTGACACCTAAAGCATCAATTCTTTTACTTAAAGTTTTATAAGTAGCAGTAAGTTTTTCTTTATTCATTTTAGATCCATCTATACTTTCTACTTTATATAAAACCTCAAATCCTCCTTGTAAGTCTAATCCAAAGTTTAAATTTTTAAAGATTGGAACAAACAAGAAACATACCCCTACTATTAAAAGTAATAGAATAATTGATGATTTTATTACTTTGTTTTTACTCTTCTTCATGTTTTTTTTCATGTTATACACCTCTTCTTTTGTTTTCTACATATGAATTAAGTCTTCTATTATCAACATGAATAATATCACTGACAATATCTGAAAGCATTAATCCTTTTGATTTAGTCCACTTAACTTCACTTAAATAAGACCAAATATCTTCTTCTGTAATATTTGGATAATTAAGTCTTCTTAATTCTTGAAGTTTAGCATTTAATGCTGGCCTTACTCTAACATACAATTCTTCTTTTGTATTAAAGTTATAATCCATCCTTATCACCTATTTCTAAACCAATTCTATTATATCTAATTATTTTCCAAAAGAAAAGTAAAACCTGCAAAGTTTTACCTTTTTGCCCTTGGAAATTTACTATAATAAACCTCTTTTAATCTATCAGTAGATACATGAGTATAAACTTGTGTTGCACTAATGCTTTCATGTCCTAATAATTTTTGAACTGTAATTAAGTCACACCCTTCATTTAAAAGATGTGTCGCAAAAGAATGTCTAATCATATGAGGAGAAATATTCTTACTAAGAGAAGTATTATTAATTATCTCATTTAAAATATAACGAATTCCTCGCTCTGTTAGTCCATTTCCTAAATGATTTAGTAGTAGATAAGAACTATTTTTTTTATCAAAAACTGACCTTGCCTCTTTTAAATATAGTTTTAAAGCATCTTCGCAATAATCTCCATAATTAACAATCCTTTCTTTATTACCTTTACCTAAAATATTGATAGTTCTGTTTGAAAAATTAATATCGTTAAGTTTAATATTTACAAGTTCACCAACACGAACTCCTGTAGCATATAACAGTTCCAAGATAAGCGAATTTCTTATTCCTTTAGGTGTTGATATATCAATAGAATTAAATAATTCTTCTAATTCATTATATTCAAAATACCTAGGTAATTTTTTAGCTTTCTTAGGACCATTTACTAGTAAAAAGTAATTATTTGTAACGTAATTATTTTTAGATAAATATTTATAAAATCCTCTTAAAGAACTTAACTTTCTATCAATAGAACTATTATTATTTGAACAATCATCTTTTAAATATCTTAAATATCCTCTAATCTGATTATAGTTGATTTTTAAATAATCTATCTTTTCATTATTTAAATAGTTTAAATACTCTAAAATATCTTCCCTATAACTATCTACTGTATAGTTTGAATATGCTTTCTGATACTCTAAGTATTCCAAATACTTATCGAGTAATTCATTACTTATATTTCTCATTTGTTACTGCCTCATCAATTTTTACCAGAAAAAGAAGAAGAATTATGTTCTCTTTTAGACAACATTTCTATATCTTTGACATTTGTTTCTATTGAATATAATGTATTAGTATCCATGTTTATCATAACGTTTTCTAATCCACCGTCTTGATATAACCTTTCTAATTCTTCATTATTTACATAATCATTTTCTATTGGAACATATTCAAACATATCTGTTTTTTCTTCATAAAATACATCTAATGTGTCTTTTGATATCCTTCCGTTTCTATATGATCTTTGCATTTTAATCTCAGTTAATAGTACTGATAAAGCATTCTTAACATTAGGATTATTTGAAGTTTCTAATTCCTTTAGTAAAACTTTCTCATATCTATTTTCCCATGCTACTAAATTTCTAAATACGCGATAATTGCCTCTAATAAATCTATCAATTTTTCTATTAACATTATCTAAAGTATAAATAACTTCTAATCTATCCTCACCATTTTTATTCGATTCCTCATAAATCCTTGAACAATTAATATAATCCTTTAACAAGCCCACAAGCCCCTTTGTTTTCAAAGATCCATCTATTCCAAAAACTTCTTGTGGAATCATACTTTTTAAATACTCCTCACTAACATCAATAAAACATGGATATGGTCCTAATAAATATTTACGAGATATTTTATCTAAAGCTAAATGTTTAATATAGTCAATAAATTCTAAAACTACTTCACTATTATCTACTAAAATTAGGTTATCTTCTTTTTGACTAAAAGATTTATTTTGTTTTTTTGAAATAAGAAAAGAAGCAACATCGCTTACCATTTTATCGTCATAAATCACATCATCTTTGATTAATCTTGATCTACTAGTATGAGTTATAGTAATACTTTCAGTGATACTAGATTCTTTATCTATATAATTACGTTTTATTAATTCATTGTAAAGATCTGTTTCATTTTTATATTGTGCTGTAAAATAATCTAGTTCTTCAATTTTATATTCACCACTTTTATTTTTTCTTCCAACATCCAGTCTTATTTCTTTTTCGGTAAGTCTGATTCCTTTGAAAACTTCACATTCTAGTTGTTCATTAAAATTTACATTTAAAATTCGATATCCCATAAAATCACCTCTTATATTTACTTCAAGAATATCAAAAAAGATAATTTTTTTCAATGAAAAAGAATCTACTAATCAGATTCTTTAACATATTCGCAACTACTGCATTTTATTTTGCCATCTTTTTCAACTAAATATTTACCACAATCAGGGCATTTTCCATCAACTGGTTTATCCCATGAAGCAAACTTACATTTTGGATAGTTATTACATCCATAGAAGACTTTACCACGTTTTGTTTTTCTTTCAATTATCTTTCCAGAACATTCTGGACAATCCATAACTTCAACTACTTCTTTTTCTGACTTTTTAATATATTTACATTCCGGATAATTAGAACATGCGACAAATTCTCCATATTTACCTTTTCTAATTACTAAAGGATTACCACAATTAGGACAAACTTCGCCTGTTTTTTCTGGTTCTTTTTTCTCCATATCAGTAAAAGCATTTTTTACACGTGGTTCAAATAAAGCATAGAAATTCTTTAAAACTTCATTCCAAACTAATTTTCCATCAGCCACTTTATCTAAATCTTCTTCCATGTCACGAGTGTATTCAACATTGATTAAATCACTAAAAAATTCTTGTAATTTATCAGTAGATTCAATTCCGACTTTAGTAGGTTTGAATTTCTTTTCGACTAATTCTACATAACCACGTTCTTTAATGGTATCAATAATTTTTGCGTAAGTAGATGGACGACCAATTCCTAACTCTTCCATTTCTTTTATTAATTTAGCTTCTGTATATCTTGCTGGTGGTTTTGTAAAATGTTGTTCTTTATTAACTCTATCAGTAGATAAAATATTAGCATCAGCTAATTCTGGTAAAATCTTATCTTCACTAGATTCATAATCTTTATAAACTTTTAAGTATCCGTCAAAAGTTAAAACTTGACCTGTAGTTTTAAACTTATAATCATTATTATCTAAAATAATAGAAGTTTGTTTTACTTTAGCATCTGCCATTAATGAAGCAAGAGTTCTTTTATAAATTAAGCTATATAATTTAAATTCATCATTTGATAAAAATTCTTTTATTTTTAATGGTTCTCTTAAAATACTTGTTGGACGAATTGCCTCATGTGCATCTTGAACATTTTCTGTTTTTTTACTTTTTTTGATATAGCCTACATATTCACTTCCATAATTATCAGAGATATATTTTAAAGCTGGTTTTGTAAAGTCATCTGACAAACGAACAGAGTCAGTTCTCATGTAAGTAATAATACCAACAGGACCATTATCTAGTTCAATACCTTCATATAGTTTTTGAGCTATACTCATTGTCTTCTTAGCAGGAAAACCTAACTTAGTAGATGCTTCTTGTTGAAGAGTTGAGGTAATAAAAGGAAATTTACTTTTCTTGTTTTTAGCAGTTTGATTAATACTTTCTATTTTGTAATCTTTTCCTAATTTTTTTAGGACATTATCAGCTTCTTCTTCTGTATGAAGCTTAATATCATCATTTTTATATTTAAATAAATCTGCATCAAATTCATTAAAACTAGATGTTATTGTCCAGTATTCTTCTTCTTTAAATGCTTCTATTTCTCGTTCTCTATCTACAATTAGCTTTAGAGCTACACTTTGAACACGTCCAGCACTTTTAGCTCCTATTTTACTTTGTAATAATTTTGATAATCTAAAACCAATTATACGATCAAGAATTCTTCTTGTTTCTTGACTTCTAACTAAATTATCATCAATAACAGTAGGTTTACCTATAGCATCAAGTACTTTATCATGAGTTATTTCATTAAAAAGAACTCGCTTATATTCGCCATCTTTGATACCTAAAGCATCTTTTAAATGCCATGCGATTGCTTCTCCTTCACGGTCGGGGTCGCTTGCTAGATAGACAATGTCACTATCTTTTACATCTTTTTTTAATTCAGAAATAACCTTCTTTTTACCAGCAATTGGAATATAGTTAGGTTTAAACCCATTTTCAATATCAACACCTAAGCCATATTGACCTGTTGTTGCTAAATCACGAATATGTCCTTTAGAAGAAACAACTTTATAATCACTTCCTAGATATTTTTCTATAGTCTTACTTTTACTTGGACTTTCGACAATTACTAAATGTTTACTCACGAAAAACGCCTCCTTATACATTTATACATACTAATTTATGTTTTGTCAAATAAAACATTTACTATTAATATTATAGTTATCTTAAATAAAAATTACTGATAAATTCTTGAAAATTATCTTTTTCTTTCATAAATTCCCGTATTATTATCCATTTTGTCTATTAAAGAATAACCACATGAGCTCGCCATAGCCTTGCTTTTTGTATTTTTATCTTTTATATAGACAAAAATTGACTTTGCTAAATCTTTTTCAAATAAATAAGTACTAATACTATTTAAAACTATTTTTCCATAGCCTTTATTTCTAACGGAACGTTCTATCATCATAGAAATAGCTCGACCTTCATTATTATCTACGTTTGAAATATAAATATAACCAATATAGTCTTTATTTTTCTTTATCAAATATGAATTACCAACTTCTCTATTATTCTTTATTAAGTTAACTGTTTGTTTTACATCAAACATCATTTTCTTTGCCTCAAAATCTCGTAATTTTGAAATTGCTTTTTTATGTTCTCTACTATTTATATCTATTCTTTCTAAATTAATTTCACCAAGTGGAATATTATATATATTTAAATCTCTCATATTAGTCTCCTTTACAATTTATTTTAGGAATCTCTTTTATCTTACAATCCTTAAATAAATTTTTGATAACATCTATTTTAACTTCACTATCAATTGGAGCACCACATGCTTGTTTGTGACCACCACCATTTAATTTTTTGGCAAGTTCTGATATATCAATGTCTTTAGAGGTTCTTAGACTCATACCTCCAGACATATTAATCACAATAATTAAATCTAATTCTTGATGGCTAATTGATAAATAATTACCAAGTTCACTGCGGTATCTTTCACTAAAAACTACACCAATTTTGTATTTTTCATACTCAATTTTATATAATTCATTATTCTTTTTCTCTAAATATCTTTCAATTGTATTTTTTTCTACTTGTAATATTTTGGATTCAAATTTATTCCATTTAAACTTATGACTCTTTCTCAATTTTTGATACATCTCTTCTATATACATATCTTTACCATATAAATCAAATAAGTTACCCAACTCTTTAGCAAATAAATCTTTTTTTGACACCCATAACCATAAATCTAAGTTCTTAACATGTTCTATATAATCTTTAACTATTCTTTTAAAGCTATATCTTTTACTTAAATAATTATAAAATAATGTAGTTGCACATTCATTTGTATCAACTACTACATTATCATAACTACTGGCAAATAAATGTGTTTTATGGTGATCAAAAATCCTAAACTTTTCAAAATAGTTACTTGTCTTTAGTAAATCATATGTTTTTTCTGTTAGTGATAAGTCTGTTATATAAATTGTCTTATAAATACTAAGATCAGTTTTTAATAAATCTTCAATATATTCTTCCATTTCATGAGGTTCTTTTAAAGTATAATCAAAATCCATTTTAACTAATTTTAATAAAATAACTGGACTTACTCCATCGATATCTGAAATATGTGATATTAATAAATTTTTCATGAATGTTCCTCCAAATATTCTTTTACTGGGCCATAGCTTTTTCTATGACTTTCTAAAATTCCATACTCTTTTATAGCTTCTAAATGCTTTTTAGTAGGATAGCCTTTATTATCTTTAAAGTCATACATAGGATATTTCTTATCAAGTTCAATTAACATTCTATCTCTTGTCACTTTTGCGATGACACTTGCGGCTGATATTGTAATACTTTTTAAATCTCCCTTAATTATAGAAGTAGTAGGAATATCTATATCAAGTGGCATAGCATCAATTAAGATATGTTCAGGTTTTATATGACAATTAGAAATGGCATCTTTCATAGCTAGTTTTGTAGCCTCATAAATATTTACTTCATCTATTTTTTTAGCATCAATTATACCAACTCCAACACTAAGAGCTTGTTCCATAATTTTATCATAAAATTCTTCACGCTTTTTCTCACTTAGCTTTTTAGAATCAGTTAAACCATCTAAGGAATAATTATCTGGTAAAATAACACAAGCCGCTACTACAGGGCCAACTAAAGGTCCACGTCCAACTTCATCAACTCCACCTATTAGATTAATACCTTTACTTCTTAATTTTCTTTCATAACGATAATTATCTTTTAAACATAATTCTAAATCTAACTTTTTAATAAGTTTTTGATCCTTCTTTTTATTTTCTAATTGTTTTAGTTCTAAACAAGCATCTAAGTTCATAAACTTATAACCATTTATTTCTACAACGCGACTAGTATCATATAAGTTATAACTAATTTCATATATATCTTTATACTTTATATCAATACCAAAATACCCCTCTTTAACAGGCCAATTAATTTTTTCATAATATGTTTTACTACAACTAAGATCTATATCAGAAGTTTCTTCTATTATATCTTGAACTACTAAACTTGCTCCACTAATTACAGTATACTTATCTTTATCTAACTCTAACTCATCTAACTTTTTAAATATTTCACATTTATTCATATTACCACCTTTTCTATTATAACCCAATAATTAGAAAAATTAAAAGATGAATTAATTATCATCTTCGATTCTATCAAAAGTAACATTTCCTAAATAACCATTTTTTAAGTCTTGAACTACAATATTGGCAACTTTTTCATAATCGGCTATTCCACCTTTTGTTAAAGCTCCTCGCTTCTTTCCAATAATATCAAATGTTTCTATAAAGTCATCATCAAGTTCCGTAATACCATAGCGTTCTTCTAAATTTTTAGGATATAGCTTCATCATCTTTCTTAAAATAAAACAAGCCAAGTCCATATTATCTAAAATTTCTTCTTTAATTGAAGAAAATGAAGCAAGTACATGGGCGTTATCTTGATTTTCTATTTTAGGCCATAAAATTCCTGGAGAATCAAGCAATTCTATATCTTTATGAATTCTAATCCATGAAAGACTTTTTGTAAAACCTGGTTTATTACCAACACCAGCTGATTTTTTACCAACTAATCTATTTATTAATGTTGATTTACCTGCATTAGGAACTCCAACAATTAAAGCCCTTATGCTTCTAGGTTTTAAACCCTTTTCGAGTCTTTTTTTATTTTCTTCTTGTAAAATCTCCATACTCTTATCTATTATTTTAGACGTATCATTACCATTCATTAAA
>JABLTO010141623.1_pt1 | contig 13533 bp, 9 predicted proteins | sample 7160091 | NCBI WGS metagenome assembly JABLTO01 (sample SAMN14651225, study PRJNA627086) | human gut metagenome | isolation source: feces | host: Homo sapiens
ATTCTGTGGATTTCCACATTCTCCGGCATGGAGTGTAAATGGCATTCCCATCTTCTTTGTCTCTGTAAAAATATCCATAAATTCAGACATCGGATACAATGCTTCTGCTCCTGCAAGATCTGCTGCACAAACTCCGGATCCCAGATATTCTCTTGCCGTCTTGATCATCCGCATATTATCCTCAGCGCTGTGATGCCGCATTGCACAGACGATCACACCATACTCGATTCCAAAATCTTTTTTCCCCTGCTCCATTCCGCTGATTACTGCTTCGATCACCTTCCGGCTGTCCATCTTTTTTGTCTCTGACAGAAGTGGAGCAAAACGGATCTCCGCATAACAGACATTTTCTTCGTTCATCTGGGAGAGCAGATCATACGCAGCTCCGGAAAGTCCCTCTTCATCCATAATGCATCTGCCGGGAAGGTCAAATTTTTCCAGATATTCATTCAGACTTGTACAGTTTTCTGAAACACTGAGTTCTTCAGGTCTTACAGTTCTTCCAAGCCTTTTTTCAATAAATGGTCTGCTAAGAGAACCGTCCAGATGACAGTGAAGCTCAATCTTTGGTAATTCTTTCAAGGTTTCCTGTGTCATTTTTCATTCCTTCTCTTTTTCCTTTTCTTCAAAAATCTTCTTTTGGAGTCTGAGTCCTTTCTCATTCTGTAAGATTGGATGGTCCGAAACCTTTTGGCAACATTTCTTTCAAGGTATAAATATCATAATGCTTTTCATCTACTGCAAGAATGATCTGAAATGTCTCCGGATCGCAGAATTCCATCATGACCTGCCTGCATACTCCGCACGGCGGTGCATACTCTGTCACAACACCGCCCTTTCCTCCTACAATACAGATTGCATCAAATTCTTTTACTCCTTCGCTGACTGCCTTGAAAAATGCGGTACGCTCCGCACAGTTTGTCGGTGTATAAGCCGCATTTTCAATATTGCATCCCGTATATATCCGTCCATTCTTTCCAAGCAGCGCAGCTCCCACTTTAAAGTCAGAATAAGGGGTATAAGAATATGCAAGCTGAGAAAGCGCGATTTCTATCATTTTTTTAATTTGTTCTTTTTTCATTCTCTTTTTTCCTGCTTTTTCTTGCTAAATAAGTTCATTCAGAATCGAATGCCCGATCGTTCCTTCCGGCATTTTTACACCAAAATTATCTGTGACCGTTGCCCCGATCACCGCAAAGGTATTTTCCTCCATGATCACGCCACCCTCATCCATCTTTTTGGAATACGCCAAAAACGGTACATATTCCCGTGTATGATCGGTTCCTGTGTAGGTCGGATCGTTTCCATGATCGGCGGTAATAATAAGAAGATCATCCTCCCGCAGATCATCCAGCAAAATTCCAAGATTTTTATCAAATCTCTCAATCTCATGTCCGTAGCCAACCGGATCGCGCCGGTGTCCCCACTGTGCATCAAAATCAACCAGATTTACAAAGCACAGTCCGTCAAAATCTTTTTTGCAAATCTCAATGGTCTGCTCCATTCCATGCACGGAGCTGTTGGAATGATACGATTCTGTAATTCCTTCCCCGCAAAAGATATCATGTATCTTTCCGACTGCGATCACATCCTTTCCCGCATCTTTCAGTGCGTCAAGTGCAGTCTTTCCGGTCGGCTCAAGTGCATAATCCCTGCGGTTGCTGGTTCTTTTAAATTCGCCTTTTTTCTTTCCTACATACGGTCTTGCAATGACTCGTCCCACGCGCCATTCATCCTTCATCGTGATCTCTCTTGCGATCTCACAACACCGGTACAGATTTGCCAGATCAAATGTCTCTTCAATTCCGCAAATCTGCAATACAGAATCCGCAGAGGTATAGACGATCATTGCACCTGTTTCGATTTCTTCTTCCCCAAGTTCTTCAATGATCTTTGTTCCGCTCTCACTACGGTTTCCAATCACTTTTTTCCCGCAACGTTTTTCCAGTTCTGCAATCAGTTCCGGTGGAAATCCATGTTCGGTAAAGGTTTTAAATGGTTTTTCTGTATAAATCCCCATCATTTCCCAGTGTCCGGTCATCGTATCTTTTCCGTTACTCGCCTCTTTCAGTCTGGTAATTTTTCCAATCGGATTCTCGATTCCATACATCTTTCCCCCGGTATGCAGATTCAGCATACCAAGCTTCTGAAGATTTGGAATCTCCAGTGTTCCCATTCTGTCTAAAATATGACCAAATGTATCTACATCCCTGTCACCGAATTGCTCAGAATCAGGCATTGCACCAATTCCAAGCGAATCCAGAACGATCACAAAAATTCGTTTATATATTGTTTCTTTCATTTACCGATCCTCTTTGATTAACTTTCTGATGGCTTCCACTGCCACCTGTACTGCCATGTCTGTATCATGCACTACCGGATTTTCAAGTCCCAGTTTTTCTCTTTCCTGATTTGCCATTACAAGGAAACAGGCACCCACGCGTACATGAAGCTTTGCTGCCACAATGTAAAGTGCTGCCGTCTCCATCTCTGATGCCAGACATCCCAGTTTCTTCCAGGCTTCCCATTTATTGATCAGTTCATAACCTGCCGGCATCATCTCCGGCTCATGCTGTCCGTAAAATGCATCTTTTGACTGTACCACTCCGGTATAAAATTCACAGTCCTTTTCCTTCGCAGCACTGACCAGTGCGTTCACCACCATAAGATCTGCCACCGCCGGATATTCGATCGGCGCATATTCTTTGCTTGTCCCTTCCATTCTGACAGCACCTGTAGCAACTACAATGTCCCCACTTTTTACTTCCGGCTGTATCCCACCGCAGGTTCCGATCCGTACAAACGTATCAGCTCCACATCTGGCTAATTCTTCCATCGCAATTGCTGCTGATGGCCCCCCGATTCCGGTAGATGTGGCACTTACCTTTACGCCGTCTAAAGTTCCTGTATAAGTGATAAATTCCCGGTTATCTGCAATCATTACCGGATCTTCAAAATACTGTGCTATTTTTTTGCAGCGCTTTGGATCTCCCGGGAGAATGACATAACGGCCGACTTCCCCGTTGGCCACCTGAACATGATATTGTCTGCTTATATCCTCTGAATAATTCTTCATCGTATCCACCGCCTCTCTTTTGTTATATTATACTATAAAAGGCCGGGAAGTTCATCAACACTTTGTGGAAAGTGTTTCCAAATACAGCAAAAAAAGCCTGACCATTCAGACCTTTTCGCATAAGCGAAAACAAGAATCTGAATGATTCAGGCTTTTCCGGGTATCTACAGCAAAATTACTTTGCCAGTTTCATCATAATTTCATTACTGCGTTTTACAAATTCTGTCATCTCTTCCGGGCTGAGTGGCTTGTGTGCCAGCATTGCCAGGTCATATAACTGATGGCAGAACATTTCTGTATTTTCGCCATCTTTATGTGCTACAACATATTCTACCAGCGGATGATTTGCATTCAGGATCAGGGTTGCATTGGTTCCGAACATAGACGGATCCATGCCTGACATTCCATACATCTTCATCATTTCCTGCATACGGCGTGATTCTTCGGAAAGTGTAATCATAGATGCCACATTTTCATCTTTCATCTTTTCCACTTTTACTTCCAGTTTGTCATTGCCAAGCGCTTTGCGGAAGATTTCGACCAGACTGTCAGTTTTTTCTTTGAATGCTTCTTTTTCTTCTTCAGATACATCTTCTTTGAAGTGGTCAGTCAGATCTGCATCGATTCTCTGGAACTTGATATGTTCGTTCTTCTGCTCCATCTGAGTAATAAATGGAGAATCAATATTATGTGACAAGATCACTGCGTCCAGTCCCTCTTTTTTGAACATATTGATATACTGGCTCTGCTGCTGTTCATCTGTTACATAGTAGATTGTTGTCTTCTCTGTTTCTTTCTTTTCTGCTGACTGCTCTGCATTTTCACCCTCGGTCTTTTCCTCCGGTTCTGCTTTTCCGCCATTTTTTTCGATGCATTCTTTGAGTGTCATATACTTGTGATCCAGGTTCTTGAACAGAACATAATCGCTCATCTTCTCGCAGAATTTTTCATCTTTCAGGCAGCCGAATTTGATAAATGGGCTGATGTCATCCCAGTATTTCTCATAGTTTTCTTTATCTGTCTTGCACATTCCTGAAAGCTTGTCAGCAACTTTCTTGGAAATGTATTCGGAGATCTTCTGTACAAATCCATCATTCTGCAGTGCGCTTCGTGATACGTTAAGCGGCAGATCCGGACAATCAATGACTCCTTTTAATACCATCAGGAATTCCGGAATAACTTCTTTGATATTGTCTGCGATAAATACCTGATTGTTGTACAATTTGATGGTTCCTTCAATGGAATCGTATTCGGTATTGATCTTAGGGAAGTATAGGATACCCTTTAAGTTGAATGGATAATCCATGTTCAGATGAATCCAGAACAGAGGTTCTTTGTAATCCATAAATACTTTCCGGTAGAAATCAATATAATCTTCTTTGCTGCATTCGTTTGGATGCTTTGTCCACAGCGGTGCCGGATCACTGATCGATACCGGGCGTTTCACGATCTTTGCTTTGTCGGATGCCGGTGAAACTTCAACCATTTCTTTTTCACCGTTCTCATTTTCTTTTTCTTCCATCTTGGCGTCTTCATGGATATGTTCAACAACCGTATCGGTATCCAGGACTTCATCCTCCGGGATCGTCTCATATTCCGGTTCTGCATTTGCTTTGGATACAAAAATCTCTACCGGCATGAATGAACAGTATTTCTCAAGGACTTCGCGGATTCTGTATTCATTTGAAAATTCTACACAATCTTCGTTCAGGAATAAGGTGATTTCAGAACCAACTTCCTCTTTATCCCCTTCTTCCATCTCATACTCTGTACCGCCTTCACTTACCCAGTGTACCGGTTTTGCACCTTCCTTATAAGAAAGGGTATCAATATGAACTTCATCAGCTACCATGAAGGCAGAGTAGAATCCAAGACCAAAGTGTCCGATCATATCGTCCTCTGTTGTCTTATCTTTGTATTTGTTCAGGAATTCGGTTGCTCCTGAAAATGCGATCTGTGTAATATATTCTTCTACTTCATCAGCAGTCATACCAAGACCATTATCGATGAATTTCAAAGTCTTCTCTTCCGGGTTTACAATAACCTGGATCTTTCCTTTATAATCATCCGGAAGTGTATATTCTCCCATCATGTCCAGCTTCTTTAATTTTGTGATCGCGTCGCATCCATTGGAAACAAGCTCTCTTGCGAAAATATCATGATCAGAATATACCCATTTCTTGATAATCGGGAAAATATTTTCGCTGCTGATTGAAAGACTACCTTTTTTTGCTGCCATTTTTATCACTCCTAAATTTCATATTCTATCTTTTTACGGTTTCAAATACCGTATTTTTCTGTCTATGAAATATCTTAATACCCTGATTTCTAAATGTCAATAGAAAATTAGCACTCTTTTGGCAAGAGTGCTAATAATTCTGTGAAGAATATAAACTTTCTGTGAAATATATTTTCCGATTCTTTGTGTACCGTCTATAAGAAATCTTTGACATACACTTGCAAAAGCTTTTACTCCACGCTCTTCAAAGATTCCACCATGTCGATCTTCTTCAGCTTGTAGAACATTACCCAGTTTACAAATAAAGAAAATGCTACAGTAAACAAGAAACTGTACAGATAACTCTGCCAGTGTATCTGACGTCCGAACATCGCCTCTTCCACCTCAACCGTCAGGATGATATACCGGTGAAGCAGATTACCAAGCACCATACCCACAACCGATCCAATGATCGTCAGCAGGATATTCTCTCTGTATACATAAGAGGCAACCTCTCCGTCGTAGAATCCCAGAACCTTCAAGGTTGCAAGCTCTCTCTGACGCTCGGTGATGTTGATATTGTTCAGATTGTACAGTACCACAAATGCCAGCATTCCGGCAGATACGATCAGTACCACGATGACCAGATTCAGGCTTCGCAGCATGTCATCCAGCCTTCCTTCAATACTGCTGGTATAACTTACATTCAGTACTCCATCCATCGACAGAAGCTTTGTTCCGATCTTCTCGATCTGATCATCCTTTCCGTCCTTTGCACTGTAGATGATCGTGTTATATTCTGCCGGTACACCATATAATTCCTCGTATTTTTCCGGTGACAGATACAGGTAATGGCTCATATAGTTCTCGCAGATGGCGTCAACCGTCACCGTCTGGTCTCCCCTGTCCTCGTCCTCGATCGTAAGCTCATCTCCCACCTTTACATTCAGAAGGGATGCCATTTTCTCAGTCAGAATCACTTCGTCTTTTTTCAGTGAATAAACCTCGTCCTTATTGGTCCTGCTGTGGAAGCTTAAAAAGTCCTCAATCTTTTCATTATCCGATGGCACCATCAGATAAAGTGTCTTTTTACCGGATGCAGATTTTACATCGGTCTTCTGCATCCGCGCTTCGATCGTCTCTTTTATATCTGCATTATGATCCAGATAATCATGGAGCTGTTGTCTGTTCTCTTCGGATATGTCGTCACTCATGTAGGTTGCCGCATCATAGAACTGCACCTTCTCATACTGTAAGCTGACAATCTCATAGATACAGTCCTTCAGTCCGAATCCGACTACCATCAGCGCCATACAGCCGCCGATTCCAAAAATAGTCATAAAAAATCTCTTTTTATACCGGATCAGATTCCGCACGGTCGATTTCCATGTAAAATTCAGATGCTTCCAGATAATTCCGATCCGCTCCAGAAGAATCCGCTTCCCCTGCTTCGGTGCTGCCGGACGCATCAGTTCTGCCGGTTCTGCTGCCAGTTCTTTATAGCAGGAAGCGATCGTCGCGATCAGTGTACATGCAACTGCGATCACCGAAGCCTGGAATGCATAGCTCATATGGTATGGTACCAGGATTGCCGGCAAATGTTTATACAAGATCATATAAGCATAAATAATGATAAACGGCAGGATCTTTTCCCCGGCCAGTACTCCGAAAATACTTCCGCCAAGCGTTGCAATCAGAGCATAACCAATGTATTTCCCTGCAATTGCAGCTTTTCCATAACCGAGAGCCTTCATCGTTCCGATCTGTACACGCTGTTCCTCTACCATTCGTGTCATCGTTGTCAGACTGATCAATGCTGCCACCAGGAAAAAGAGTACCGGGAACACTTTTCCAATAGAACGCATGCGGTCTGCATTATCTCCGTATCCTTGATATTCCGTCAGTGCATCCTCTCTCGTCTGCACATACCACTTCGGATTTTCGATTTTTTTGATCTCAGCCTTTGCGTCTGCAATCTGCTGCTTTGCATCCGTCAGCTGCTTCTCTCCATCTGTAATCTTTGCCTGTCCGTCCGTGATCTGTTCTTCCGCTTCTTTTGCTGCCTGCTCATATTTACTCCGGCCATCCGCAAGCTCCTGTTCACCGGATGCAAGTTGTGCTTTACTTGCATTTAAAGTGTCCTCTTTTTCATTCAGAAGTGCCCATGCAGACAAGATCTGTGCTTTTCCGTCCGTAATCTGAGATTTTGTGCTGTCAAGCTGGGATCTGGCTGCTGCGATCTGACTCTTGCCGTCTGTAATCTGTCTGCCTGCACTTAACAGCTCTTCTTCCTGTGCGGCAAGCGTCTGCTCCTGCCCAAGAAGTGCAGCCTCTTTTTTATCCAATTCATCTCGCTGCGCAGTCAGGCTGGTGATCTGGGCATCCAGATCTGCTTCTGTGGTAAAACCTGCCTGTGCTAACAGTCCGCTCTTTGCTATTTCAAGCTGTGTCTTCTGCGCCTGTATACCGGAAAACTGTGCGTTTAAATTCTCCCACTTATTTACATAAGCCTGCTGTTCTTCGTTTCTGTCTTCTTCTGGAATTTTTACATATTCCTGATATACATCGCTGTCCATTCCGTCCAGCTGCTTCTGCACTTCCGCCATCCCCGAATCGCACTGGCTGATTCCATCTTCAATTCCATCCAGCCCGTCTCTCAGCTGCCTAAGCGGTGCCAGACCTTCGTCCAGCTGTTTCTTCCCATCTGCAATCTGCGTCCTGCCTGCTGCAATCTGCGCTTTTCCAGCCGTAATGAACGGCATATATTTTGCATAATTGCTCAGATACGTCTGCTCTGCTGCCGCAAGCTCCTGTTCTTTCTGATCCAGCTGTGCTTTTCCGGATTCATACTGTGCCTCCGACGAATCAAGCTGTGCCTGCTTATCATTCAGCTGCGCTTTTGCATTGGCAAGCTGTGTCTCGCCATCTGCGATCTGCTGCTTTGCATCCGCAAGCTCTGCTTCTCCATCCGTAAGCTGCTGCTTTGCTTTTTCCAGTTCTTCGGCTGCCTTGCTTTTCCCACTCTCCAGCTCTTTTTTCGCATCCTCCAGTTCCTGCGATTTTTCATTCACTGTCTTCTCTGAATCAGCAAGCTTTTCATTTGCCTCATCTACGATTTCCTGTTTGCGGACTGCACAGCGTTCTTCTTCGATTGCACTCACGGCTTCCTTTGCTGCATCCGACAGATTATTGTATTCATCAGTAAATGCCGTTTTCTCTTCTGCACCGCTCACCTTCACATAAGCTTCCGTATAAACATCCATGTCAAAAGAAGCTTTATCCACTACAACAAATCCACTGATCTCTCCGGTTCCGATCGTACTGCTTCCTCTTCCAAATGAAATATACAGCGGACTGTTCCCGATTCCGACAATCTTGTATGTATCTGTAACCAGTGAATCCGTCAATGCCTCTCCATCGCCGGAATGGAAAGTTACCGTGTCGCCAACCTTCAGGTCTGTATAGCTCAGAAAATCTTCATCCACCAGACATTCTCCGGCTTTTTCCGGCAACCTGCCTTCCACAACCGAAACCTGATTAAAATTCTTCTGCATACTCAGCATATGGACAACCTTTTCATTGTCTCCAACCGGGCAAAGCACGTCTTTGCTGTATCCGCCTTCTACAGCTTCAATTCCCGATACCTTTCCAATTGCTTTGATATCCGCTTTGGTAAGTCCCATGGTTCCCATTACCTTCAGATCCATCAGCTTTGAATCATCGAAATACTGATCTGCAGTAAACCGCATACTTGGCTCTGATGCACGGATTCCCGAATAAAATGCGACACCCAATGCTACGATAAAAAAGATTGATACAAACCGTCCCATCGTCTTTTTTATTTCTATTATAAAATCTTTGCGTAAAACATTTTTCTTCATCGGTCTTTACGTCCACCTACCATTCAATCGTCTCTACCGGAACCGGTCTCTCATTCAGCTTCATGCTTCCGACTTTTCCATTCTTCATTTTAATTACACGATCTGCCATAGGCGTGATCGCTGAGTTGTGTGTGATCAGGATCACTGTCATCCCTCGTTCACGACACATATCCTGTAAAAGCTTTAATATTGCCTTACCGGTATTGTAATCCAACGCCCCTGTCGGCTCATCACACAAAAGAAGCTTCGGGTTCTTTGCCAGTGCACGCGCAATCGATACCCTCTGCTGCTCCCCACCTGAAAGCTGTGCCGGGAAATTCTTCATACGATCTGCCAGTCCCACTTCCCTAAGAACCATCTCCGCATCCAACGGATCCTTACAGATCTGCAGTGCCAACTCTACATTTTCAAGCGCCGTCAGGTTCGGAATCAGGTTGTAAAACTGGAATACAAATCCAATATCATCCCTTCTATAGGAAGTAAGCTGCCTCGGCGAATACTTTACAATATTCTTTCCATCGATCCAGACCTCTCCACTTGTTGCCGTATCCATTCCCCCAAGAATGTTAAGCACTGTCGTTTTTCCCGCACCACTTGGACCTACCACAACTGCAAATTCACCTTTTTTTATCTGAAAATCAATTCCATCTGCTGCGGCAATCTCAACTTCACCCATACGGTAAATCTTACGGACATCCCGCATTTCAACAAATTCTTTCATCATCTTTCCCCCTTATCTGTAAAATTTTCTGCTTTTTTTTAATTTTAACATATTGGAAAAGCAAATCAAATATGAAGTCGTAAGATTATAAAACTTTCACATTTTCCATTTTTCGCACCGTTTTTGGCTATATTGCACAATTTTACGGTATCATTTTTGTAACATTTGTCTTTTCTGCGAATTTACAGAAGAGCATACACATGGTATTATAATATCAAGTTAAGGATAGCACTTAACGAAACCAAATAAGACGTTTTCAGTATTTTGATACTTTTTATTTTCATTTCTCCTTTAATGAAATTACAGAAAAAGAGTTTACGACATTTCCCCCGATCATATGTCGCAAGCTCTTTTTCCATTATCTGAATCTTTCCGGCATTCACAAACAGTACACTCCTCTGTTTTTCCCACCCTGCTTCCGGAATATACTTTCAAAAATTACAGTTTTCCATGTAACTTTCTGTAACTTCTTGTTAATTATTAGACATTATATATTTTTACCGTTAAAATTTCCTTTTTTTACATTCTTTTGTCAATCTTGTTTTTCACTTCGTTATTTTGCACAATTTTATTTTAACTTTGCAGTTCTTTTAGTTTTTTTTGCGAATATACAAAACTCCCTGCAAATGCTATTATAAAAACAAGTTAAGGATAACACTTAACCGAACAAAATAAGACGTTTTCAGTATTTTGATACTTTTTATTTTCATTTCTCCTTTAATGAAATTATTGGAAAAAGAGTTTACGACATTTCCCCCGATCATATGTCGTAAGCTCTTTTTCTATTTCAGGATTTTCATATCGGTCTCCTCATGTTCGAAAAATTTTTTATATTGACATTTATAATAAGCATTCATAATTCCTTCTTGAAAACACATTTGTTCTTATACAAAAATCATTTACACTCATTTTTTTTGCATTTATGCAAATTTTATTATCAATTTTCAAATTCCAAATAACCTTTTGTATAAATTGATTTTTCCCCTGTTATTTTGCACAATTTTATTTTTCAAAGCTTTTTTCTTTTGTTTTTTTTGCGAATATACAAATTTCCAGCCTCTTGGTATTATAATATCAGCTTGAAGATAACAACTAGATAAGAATTCCTCGGTGGGGCGGCATCTTAGTCAGTCACAATTGCCCCACTTGATTAGGAATCAAAACCAAATAAGACGTTTTCAGTATTTTGATACTTTTTATTTTCATTTCTCCTTTAATGAAATTACAGAAAAAAGAGTTTACGACATTTCCCCCGATCATATGTCGTAAGCTCTTTTTTCATTCTACCCAACTCTTTTCCATATATATTTCGCAGGATAAAAATTCCACTTTATTCCATCCGCCAACTAAATTATTCAAAACTTCTTTCTTATAAACTTTTACCACGTTTCCAGGCGTCAGCATTCATTTTTCCGCCTCTCTTCTGTAGATCGCTACATGGTTCTGTCAAAAGAAAATGGAAATGTCAACACGGCATTTCCATTTTCTTTTAAATCTATTTTTCTGTCTTTATACATTTTCTTGCAAGAATACAGATCACGATGGTAATGGCCATATCCGGGAGTGTATTTCCAAGCGGAATATCCACATTCATCAAAAGACGATAAAGTATAAAACCGATCACCCAGATCACACCATTCATGACATCCAGAGATACCCCCAGGCTGTCCTTTCTCTTCAGAATAAAGAAATCCGCAATCTGGATTGCGATCATCGGCGCGAATACGGAACCGATCAGGTACAGGAAATCGGTAATGTTGTCCATCGGATAAATGATTGCTCCGATCATTCCGATCACAGTTACAACAATTGCTGCATATTTCCCATTGATTTTTGAAAATACTGACTCTGACGAAATTCCTGCTGAGTAAGCATCCAGGAAAGTTGTCGTAACGGTAGAAAATACAATGATCAGAAGTCCTGCTATTCCAAGTCCAGCTTTTACCATGATACTTGCAATATCAGACTCTCCTGTGTAAATTGCGGCGTTCATACCGATCACATACATCCAGCAGCTGACAACTCCATAAACAACGGCACTGACTGCGGTTGCTTTTACCGGTTCTTTTGCTTCTCTTGTATAGTCACTGATCAGTGGCAGCCAGGAAAGTGGCATGGCTACGGAAAGCTCTACCGCTGCACCAAACGTCATGACATCTCCGCCTGCGCCTGCTACCGATCCGTCACCAAAGATCACTCTGCTGAGCACCAGTGTCAGGATAAATAGAGCAGCCATTGCAACCGTATTGATCTTGCCAAGATTTGTGATTCCGATCACAATCCATAAAATGATCAGTGCACCGATCACAAGACACCATATCCATCTGCCGGTATGAAGAACACCATTTGCCGCAAGTGCCCCATCATAAATCATAATCGCTGTCCAGCCAACCAGCTGCAGCACATTCAGGAAGGAGAAAAAGACTCCTCCCTTCTCACCAAAACTCATTTTTACTGTTTCCATTGCACTTCGTCTGGTCTTTCCACCAATTACTCCGGCAAGGAAAAGCATCATGCATCCTATAATGTGACCAATAATAATCGCCAGAACTCCTTTTTCGAATCCAAGCGGCGCAAAGTAAGTACCGGTCAGGATCTCTGCAAGGGACACGCCTGCCCCAAACCAGATCAGTCCATTTTCAAAGATAGAGGTTCTCTTTTCATTCATACTTCTATTCCTCCACTTTGCTTTCTGTATATTCATTTTTAATTGCAAATCCGTGATTCATCGGACCACTGCCTTTACCAAGATCCAGCATTGCTGCAAGTGCTCCGGAAATATATTTCTTCGCACGTTCTACTGACTCATCCAGATCATATCCTTTTGCAAGATTTGATGCGATCGCACTGGATAAAGTACATCCTGTTCCGTGCGTATTCGGATTGTCGATCCGCTCTCCGTAGAACCACTTATATCCACCATCTCTCCACAGCAGATCATTGGCATCATTCAGCTGATGCCCGCCCTTGCAAAGAACTGCACAGTGATATTTGGTGCCGATCTCTTCTGCTGCTTTTATCATATCCGCCTGTGACTGGATTTTCATACCTGCAAGTACTTCTGCTTCCGGAATATTCGGAGTCAGAACTGTTGCCATCGGAAGCAGGCGCCTCTTCAGCGCATCAATCGCTTCCTCACTGATCAGTCTTGCTCCACTTGTTGCTACCATAACTGGATCAACTACAATATTTTTCGCATCATATTCTTTTAATTTGTCTGCGATCTTTGTGATCAGACCACTTGAAGATACCATTCCAATCTTCACTGCATCCGGGTAAATATCCGTGAAAATATTATCCAGCTGTTCTCCCAGGAATTCTGGCGTTGCCTCCATAATTCCGGTAACTCCGGTTGTATTCTGTGCAGTAAGAGCCGTAATTGCGCTCATAGCATAAACTCCGTTACTGATCATTGTTTTGATATCTGCCTGGATACCTGCTCCTCCGCTTGAATCGCTTCCTGCAATTGTAAGTGCTGTTCTCATTTGACTCTCTTCCTCTCTTTTCATAATTCTAAATATTTTGTAACTGTTCAGAGCCATGCAAAATTTCATAAAACAGGTGTAAAATGCTTGCATTTTTAAGACTGTTTTTGAAATTTTATTTGGCGGATACGCCACACCGACGAAATGCGTAG
>JABLTO010147975.1_pt1 | contig 13530 bp, 9 predicted proteins | sample 7160091 | NCBI WGS metagenome assembly JABLTO01 (sample SAMN14651225, study PRJNA627086) | human gut metagenome | isolation source: feces | host: Homo sapiens
ACTATTCAGTAGCCACTGTCCCGCGAGGTGTTTTGACATGAATATGTCAAAATCCCGAGACATACAAGCCAAAATGCCATCACCGAAGGTGATTTACGCGAGCAACGAGTCAAAGTCCGTGCTTGCACGGAACCTTGATGAGTGCCGCGATAACGATAAAAACTCGCAAAGCGTGTTTTTATCGTTTAAATGCATTTGGCTCGTAACTGTAAAGGTACTGAACAGTTACGTTATAGTAACCTAAAAAGCATGATCCCTACTCTGTAAACTTTTGGAGGACATATTTTATGAAAATCAAGCTGCCACATGCCATCGCCCTTACCATCGATGAACAGGAACGTCTTCTTCCCGCCATACAGAACGGCGAAGAGACTCTGCGTCATACAGAAACGCTGTTGAAAGGACTCCGTCTCCTGGACATTCCCATTCTGATCACCCAGCAGTACACGAAAGGACTGGGAATGTCTGCCCCCTCTCTTTTTGAAGCAGCCGGGACAGATTCCTGGCTGGAGAAACGGACATTCAGCTGTCTCGGAGATGAGATTATCCGAAAGACGCTTCAGGATTCCCACAAAAAACAGGTAATCGTCTGCGGAGTAGAAGCGCATATTTGCGTAGAACAGACCGTACTTGATCTTTTACATCTGGGTTACGAGGTTTTTCTGATTGCAGACTGCGTCTCTTCCCGAAAATCCTCTGATCTTCAGACTGCTATCCGCCGGATGGTGCAGGCCGGCGCCGTTGTTACCAGCTACGAAGCAATTCTCTTTGAACTGATGGAAACATCCATGCATCCGAGATTCAGAGAGATTTCCGCACTGATCAAATAATAAAAGAAAAACGGAGACAGCATCATTTTCAGCTACTGTCCCCGTTTTCTTTTGCTTTTTCGTTGTAACTGTTCAGTACCTTCACAGTTACGAGCAAAAATGCATTTAAACCCACCTTCGGTGATGGCATTTTTAGTTACACTTCTACTGTTCCTTTGTCATCTGCATATACGGCAACGGATGATATCCTGCTTTCTTATAGACAGCAACCGCCCGCTCATTCTCTTCCTCCACTTCGAGACGGAATCGTACCGCCTGATCCTTGTATTTTTCATCAAGGAAACTGAAAAATGCAGTTCCGATCCCCAGACCCCTCGCTTCTTCTTTCATGTAAAGATCTTCCACCCAGACACATATACCACCATATTCCGTAGAATAGCTTTTCGCCACCATGCTGTATCCAAGGATTCTGTCATTTTCTTCAAAAATATATCCCTCAATATACGGGCAATCTCCCACACAGTCTTTTACATCCTGTCTCAGAATCTCGTCCGGTGCTGCATGGATCACCGCAGGAGAATCATAAAATACCCGCATCATCCCAACCACTTCTTCCATATCTTTCAGCTGCATCGCCCGAATCTTCATATTACCCTCCTTATCTCTTCCGGTATATCTTTTCTTTATTTATTATCCCGCATAAATCTTCATTTCTTCCAGGCCCGCTGCCCTGGACAGATATCTTACTGCATCCGCTGCAATACACACCACGTTCTCTTCATGGACAAAATCCGTGATATTAGAATCAAACAGCATATTTCCCTGTGCCTCAAACTCATCGTCTCTGTCCCAGAACAACACCGCCATATCAAAATACGGATATACCGGGATCCGATAACCCGCATCTCCCTGTGGCAGTTTTGTACCACCCAGTTTTTCACACGCTTCCCGCAGTTCTTTCACATGCCCAGAAAATAATCTGGCGAATGGTTCCAGAATCTGTTTCTGATAGGCACGTTCAAAAGGATACACCCGTTTCACCAGGCGAAAAGGAACCAGTTCCCCGGATGCTGCCGGATGCTCTTTTGCATAGTAAAACATATTATATACCGTAATAACCGTATCAAATTCCGGTATTTCTTCTCTGTCTGCAAACAGAACCTTTCCTGATGTACGCGATAGCTTCAGCTGCTGCCCCAGATAGCGAAGGTACAGCCACTGTCCGTCATGGTTTAATTGAAAACGTTCGATCAGCCGTTCCTGATCCATATCCAGAAAACGTTTTTTCCAGTCTTCTGTCACTTTCTCATAGTTTGATTTGTATTTCATCGTCATTTTTTCGCACCCTTTATACAGAAAATGCGGGCAAACTCCATACCCGCATCTTTTTTCTGAACTTTGTTTCTGTTTTCTCCGCCACCGCCGCATCTTAAGAACTTTCACGATATACAGCAGTGCCACCTCTTAATACAAATATCTTGCGTACTCTTCCAGACCAATCGTATTCTTATCAATCCATTGAAAACCGGAATCGATTTTTTTGTCACTCTCCAGACCCAGTGAAGCTCTCGCACCTGCCACAATGGTTGCATATCCCATACCATACGGGTTCTGGCATACACTTCCGACTTCTTTTCCATCCTCGATCGCTTTTTTCTGGGTATCCCCCATATCAACACCGATCATCTGAACAGAACGGTCGGCGTATTTGTCCAGAACAGAAAGTACTGCCTCACTGGTCGCCTGATTTGTCGCATAATATCCTTTCAGATCCGGATATTTTTCCAGCACTGCCTCAATCGATTCTTCCTCGGTCGGATCATCGTCCTTGGACGGCTGATAATCCACGCTGACGACACTGACATTCGGGTGATTCTTTGTGATCTCTTCCTGAAAACCTTCCACGCGGTCTTTGCTGCTCTGGGAAAGCTGAGTATGAGACATCACTGCTACCTCACCCGCATCTCCTATCGCTTCACACAACTGTTTTGCCGCCTCTTCGCCTGCCGCCTTATTATCTGTTCCACAGTATGCATAAACCAGATCGTCATCGCTCTTCACACCGGAATCCAGCATGACAACCGGAATTCCGTCTTCCTGTGCCGCCTCCAGCTGTGCCTCACAGGAGCTCATATCAACAGCTGACAGACATACCACCACCGGATTCTCCGTCAGTACCATATCCAGGATATTCACCTGTTCATCGACACCGTTTTCATCCTTTGGACCCTCGATGGTACAGGTGATCGCATCATCACCTTTGTATCCCAGATATTCATTCAGATCAGAAACCGCCTGCTCCATTCCTTTTTTTGCCGCTTTCCAGTAATCGGACTCTGTATTTTTAATCACCACAGAGATCCTGCTGCCTTTTTCCATGCGCAGACCATCCACCGATGTATAATTAATATCCAGGGTGCTCTCTTCCGGAATCTCTGCCTTTTCCTCCTCTTCCTCAACATCTGTTTCCTGATCTTGTGTATTCTGTTCTTCCTGATTTTCTTCTTTCAGTTCATCTTCATCTTCTGCCGGTTCTTTTTCCGCCGGCTCGTTACTTTCATCCTCTGTTTTATGGGTTTGATTTTCTGTCACCCGGTCTGCTGTCTTATTTCCACACCCGCCAAATACCAGCATAGCTGCCATGACAGGGGCTAATATTCTGCCTATCTTTCTTCTCATCTTATATTCCCCTTATGTAATATGCTTCCGGCACATAACTGTTTTGTACCTGCACAGATACTTTTTTCACCGGATACGCGAAAGTTTTCACATCGTCTCTATTATACATGACCATTCAAAATAGTCCATAGGCGTTCTTTAAGTTTTTCTTGATTTTTTTGTGTCTAATTTTTTAAATTCCTCATCAAATAATTTTTACGGTTTTATTGCTTCTGAAAATTCCTGGAAACATGCACCTTCCGGCTGTACTTCAAATTTCATTTTTTTCCCGGTCTTTGGATGTGCAAATTCCAGGCGCCAGGCACACAGTCCGATCGCTGTCCCCTGTTCCTCTTCCAGCAGTTCCTCTTTTTTCTTATACTTTCCGTCTGCCCACAGCGGCATACCGTGATGCGCCATCTGCACGCGGATCTGATGATGTCGCCCGGTTCCAAGCTGAATCTTCGCCAGTCCCCGGTCTTTCTTCCGGTCCAGGATCTCATAAGACAACACCGCTTTTTTCGCCAGCCTGTCCTGCTTTCCTGTCACCCGCGAGGTATTCGTTTTGCCGTCTTTTACAAGATAATCCTCCCAGGTCCCCCGCGCTTCTTTTGCCGGTGTCCCTGTAAAGACAGCCAGATATTCTTTTTTCATCGCACCATTCTGATGCTGTTTATTCAAAGCCGCCGTAGCCTGCGGCGTCTTTCCGAAAACCAGAACCCCTTCCACCGGCTGATCGAGCCGTTGTACGATTCCGATATACTTTCCCTTTCGATAATTCTTCAGCTCACTCTCCAGATCCATCTGCCCGATCCGTGCACTCTGCACCGCCATACCGCTGTGCTTCCTGCACACAAGGATCTGTTCGTCTTCATATATAATATCATCTGCCGACCATCGTACCATCTCTCTGCTCCATTCCTTTTTCTCTGTTCTCGAAAATCATTGTTCTCCCGGTGCATCGTCTATATTCAGACAGTGTTTTTTCTTTGCACCGACCATCCATGAACTTTTATTATAAACGTAATTTTCCCTTTCTACAATGTCCAAAATCTGTTCCACAACTTTTCTTTCTTCGTTTACGCAAAACCGGAGCAATTGTTAATATACAACACAACACGAACAGCCGCTACATCTCATCTCAATCGATATAACGGCTGTTCTAATGATCTTCTTTATTCAATTGTCTAAACCTCTTTTTCTCTTTCTTTTATTTTTCTATTTTTATTTTGTAAGGTTGTTTTTCTTTACTCTTTTAGGATATTTTATATACTTTTTTATGTAGGAATGTTTTTTCAGAGTTCCTATTCAATTTTATCTATATAAATTGATTTTCTCTTTCTTCCCTGCTCGTAAGTTTTTTCGTTTGCTTACTTAGAAATGTTACATCTATATAAAGAATAATAGCCAGCTTCAAATTTATAATTGACGTTTATAAATTTTTCAAAATATGGATTTTCACTTTCCTATGCTATACAGAACGTTTTTCATTATATCTCTTTTAAGATCTTTTTCAAATACACCTGCTATCGGATATAGCCTTTGCATTTTACTTTTCTCTTCGTTCCGAATAATTACTATTATGGTTTCTATATAGTTCTATTCAGTGAACTCATATTCTTTTAAAAAATGTTTCTTTACACATCTTTTAAAATCTTTCCTATTATTTTTGTGGTAATGTATTCACTGTAAGGAGAAGCTCTTGTTACCTTTTATCTAATCCGTATGCTCTATCTGGCATCTTTTTTCTTTTTTCATTCTTCATAAAAGGTCTTTCTGTGCGGGGAATGCTTTCTCTTACCACGCTTACAATGATAAGTTTATGTTCTTAGTACAATGGCTTTATCCTCCTTTTCTTTTTTGGGTTCTTATCTTTTCCATCCTGATAGAAAATACAGATCTTTTTGTTCTGATTTAAGAAAATATTGTTTTTGATTTCTTTCCACGTTTGAATAAAATCTGTTACCTCACGTTCTGATCTTACCTCCCAAACCTTCCGGAAATCCGATTCAATTGATTTTCTTAATTAGAATCTTTCGGATTCTATTTTTTTATCAGTTCCTTTTCCATTCTTCTTATGAAGATTTCTCGTCTCTTTCATAGAAAATGGGGTGTTGATGTTTTTGATAAGGTGTTTTGTTTTTTGTTGAGTTTATAATAACAGACCGGCCCCTATTTGTCAACACTTTTTCATGATTTTTCTTATATTTTTTTATTATAGTTTAAATATTTATGTTTATACTGTCTATATATTCGTTTTTATTGTAATTGTTTATACAATTTACACGACAAATACAATACTGTGCACATACAAAAAGCCGGATCCCTGGTTTACATCTGCTCCATGAATCCGGCTCTTCTTATTTATTCATTCTCTTATTTTTCGCTTCTGTAGTAGTTGATCAGGCAGCCTTTCAGGATGATCTCACGCTCATCATCGGTCAGCTCGCCCAGTGCCAGGGTAAATGGTGTCAGTTCTTCTCCTACTTTGTATGCAGTGATGCTGTCCCATTTTTCTTCTACTGCTTTCCGTACATCCGGGATGAAGAGATAATCGCCATTGGCAAACGGCAGATCTCCTTCCGGGATCAGGAATGGCAGCATACCCCAGTTGATCAGGTTGGAACGATAACGTTTTGTTGCGTATTCATTGGCGATGTTTGCCCATCCGCCAAGAACTTTCTGACAGGAAGCAGCCTGTTCACGCGCAGAACCGTCACCCGGTTTTACAGCAAAGATCGTAGAACCAACGCCAACATTGGTCTTGTCCACCTGCGGGTATTTTGTATGGATCGTTCCAAATACCGGTTTCAGTTCCGGAAGTGCTTCTGCCGGACATTCGCCGTTCTGGATAGCTTTTTCTGCTACCTGTACTTCTTTTGCGCGTCCCACGTAAGCCGGATCTTTTCTGGACAGGGTAAATTCTGCCAGTCCCAGCGGGTTGGAACGGAAGGAAGAAGTCTCTCCGGACGGAATCAGCTCATCGGTAGTGGTAACTGGATCGTGGATCTCAGATACAACTTTCAGGATCAGGTTCTCAGCCAGTGCCGGCATCTGCGGCCAGTCTTTGATGTTTGGTCCGAACTGGATCTCTACAGACGGATCTGCAACACCTTTACTGTCGAAGACTCTGTTCTTATAGATATTTCCGTCAAAGTAATATTTCGGATTGCTGTAAGTTCCCGCATATTCAGTAGCCGGAGTCAGGCGGCCTTTGTTTGCTGCTGTCGCTGCGATAGAACGTGCATCCATCAGAGCTACGGAAGAAATCTGACCGTTCTGGATCTTGGAACCTTCACGGTTCGGGAAGTTTCTTGTTGAATGACGGATACTGAATGCATTATTTGCCGGTGTATCGCCAGCGCCGAAGCACGGACCACAGAATGCAGTTTTTACGATTGCACCTGTCTCAAGCAGTGTTGCCAATGTTCCGTTCTTCGCCAGTTCCATATAAATCGGTGTACTTGCCGGATAAACGCTCAGGGTAAAGGCATCTGCTCCGATGCTTGCACCTTTCAGGATATCCGCAGCCGCACAGATATTTTCAAATCCGCCGCCGGCACATCCTGCGATGATTCCCTGCTCTACATACAGTTTTCCGTCGTGTACTTTATCTTTCAGCGTAAAGTCAATCTTTCCATCCAGGCTCACCTGTGCTTTTTTCTCGACATCGTCCAGAATATCCATCAGGTTTGCATTTAACTCATCGATCGTATATGTGTTGCTTGGGTGGAATGGCATCGCGATCATCGGACGGATCTTATCCAGTTCTACCACCAGCATACCGTCATAATATGCAGTCGGTCCCGGATTCAGTTCTTTGTAGTCTTCGCTTCTGCCGTGGATCGCATAGAACTCTTCGATCTTGTCATCGGTTCTCCAGATAGAGGACAGACAGGTCGTCTCTGTGGTCATAACATCCACACCGATTCTGAAATCTGCGCTTAAGTTTGCCACACCCGGTCCTACGAATTCCATGACTTTATTCTTTACAAAACCATTTTTAAATACAGCTCCGATGATTGCCAGCGCCACATCCTGAGGACCTACACCGGGAATCGGTGCTCCGGTCATGTAGACGCCGACAACGCCCGGCATATTGATATCGTAAGTTTTAGACAACAGCTGTTTTACCAGTTCCGGTCCGCCTTCGCCCATAGCCATCGTACCCAGTGCACCATATCTGGTATGGCTGTCGGATCCCAGGATCATCTTGCCGCCGCCGGCAAGCATCTCTCTGGCGAACTGATGAATAACTGCCTGATGAGGCGGAACGTAGACACCGCCGTATTTTTTCGCGCAGGTAAGACCAAACATATGGTCATCTTCGTTGATGGTTCCTCCAACGGCACACAGAGAGTTGTGGCAGTTGGTCAGTACATACGGTACCGGGAATTTTTCCAGTCCTGAGGCTCTTGCTGTCTGAATAATTCCTACAAAAGTGATATCATGGGATGTCAGCTTATCAAATTTGATCTGCAGTTTTTCCATGTTTCCAGACGTATTATGGTCTTTTAAAATATTGTAGGCCATAGTCTGTTTTGCTGCTTCTTCCGGCGCAGGAAGTCCCTGTGCTACTGCTTTTGCCGGTTCTACCAGTTCGGTTCCATTGACCAGGTAGGTACCGCCTTCCAGTAATTGAATCATCATAATCCTCCTCTTGGTTCGATTAATCCTGAGTTTCCATGTATTTCATGTAGCTTACTACCATCATGGCAATCTTAAAGGTAAGGGCATCGTCAAATACGCGAATGTCCAGTCCGGTACTCTTCTGCAGTTTCTCCAGACGATATACCAGTGTGTTACGATGTACATACAGCTGTCTGGATGTCTCAGAGACATTCAGGTTATTTTCAAAAAATTTGTTAATGGTGGGCAGCGTTTCCTCATCAAAGGTATCCGGCAGCTGTTCTCCGAATACTTCTTTCATGAACATCTGGCACAGCGGAATCGGCAGCTGATAGATCAGACGACCGATACCCAGGTTGTTATACGGAACGATGATCTTATCTGCATAGAAGATTTTTCCTACTTCCAGCGCCATCTTTGCTTCTTTATAGGAACGGGAAACATCCTTGATCTCATGGATGATATTTCCATAGGATACGCGAACCTGTGACATGGCTTCTACGTTCAGCATATCTACCAGCGTTTTTGCAACGTGATCCAGATCCTCATAAGTCTCCGCTTCCTTGATCTCTTTTACAATGATGATATTTTTCTCATCGATTGCTGTGATATAATCCTTCGGTTTTGATGCGTACAGACTCTTGATCGTCTCCATCGCACTGTTGTCTTTCTCATACTTTGTCTCTACAATAAATACAACTCTTCTCGCCTCTGTATCGATCCGGAGTTTTTTCGCACGATTGTAGATATCCACCAGAAGAAGGTTATCCAGAAGCAGGTTCTGGATAAAATTATTCTTATCCAGGCGCTCCTTATAGGCAACGATCAGATTCTGAATCTCACATACAGCGATCTTTCCGATCATATATGCATCTTCACTTCCACCGCTTGTCACCAGAACGTATTCCACATTCTGGTCATCATATATTTTAAAGAAATGATACCCCTGCAATACCTGACTGTCTGCCGGTGATTTCACAAATTCTCTCACATATTCCGGTTCAAATCCTTCTTCGCTGAAGGTTGAAGCCACTTTCTGTCCTTCCAGACTCATCACACACAGGTCAATCCTGGTGATCGCCCGAAGTTCATCGATTGTTTTCTGTAAAACCTGATTTGAAACCAAATGCTCACATCCTCTCATTTTTACTTCTCTGTTATCATTCTTCTGTTTCTCAGGTCCGGGATATATCGCCGGAAACCCGTAGAATATGAACTCTCGAATTATTTACTCGAATAGTTACATAATATCGTATTTTCCGCAAAATTGCAATAAATCAATGCAATAGTTTACTAAAGTGTTTTTGAATATACAGACACAAAAAGTGCCGACTCCCGAAGGAATCGGCACCATGTATGTTTACTTTTGACTAGTTGGTGATTGTCAGTTCTGTTTCTTTGTCGAATACATGAACTTTTGTCATATCCAGACCGAATTTAACGGTATCACCAGTTCTGGATGTTGTATGAGGATCTACACGGGCTGTCATGTTGAAGCCTTCAACATCGAAGTACAGGAATACTTCTGCACCCAGCAGCTCGTATACGTTGATCTTAGCTTCTACTGTGCTTTCCGGGAAAGCTGTAGCATCGTCTGTTACGTTCTCCGGACGGATACCCATAACAACAGTTTTTCCATCATATCCGCCATCGATCAGAGCTTTTGCTTTGTTTTCCGGCAGTTTCAGGCTGTAGTTACCTACCTGCAGAGTAACGTCTTTTCCGTTAACCTTTACAGTTGCATCCAGGAAGTTCATCTGAGGAGATCCGATGAATCCGGCTACAAACAGGTTTCCTGGAGCATTGTACAGGTTCTGAGGTGTATCTACCTGCTGAACAACACCATCTTTCATAACTACGATTCTGGTACCCAGTGTCATAGCTTCTGTCTGGTCATGTGTTACGTAGATAATAGTAGCACCCAGGCTCTCATGCAGTTTGGAGATCTCTGTTCTCATCTGTACACGCAGTTTAGCATCCAGGTTTGACAGAGGCTCATCCATCAGGAATACTTTAGGATCACGTACGATAGCACGTCCCATAGCTACACGCTGTCTCTGACCACCGGACAGAGCTTTCGGTTTACGGTCTAACAGTTTTTCCAGATCCAGGATCTTAGCTGCTTCTTTAACCATTTTATCGATCTGATCTTTCGGAACTTTTCTCAGTTTCAGACCAAATGCCATGTTATCATATACTGTCATATGCGGATACAGAGCGTAGTTCTGGAATACCATTGCGATATCTCTGTCTTTTGGCTCTACGTCGTTTACTACTTTATCACCGATCTTCAGTGTACCACCACTGATTTCTTCCAGCCCAGCGATCAAACGCAGTGTAGAAGATTTACCACATCCGGATGGTCCTACGAAGATGATGAATTCTTTGTCAGCGATTTCCAGGTTAAAATCTTTAACAGCTTCAAATCCGTTCGGATATGTTTTATTAATGTGCTGTAATGATAAACTTGCCATAATTAATTCCTCCTACTAGTCAAATAAGTAATGTTCGTTTTTTTCAAGGCACCGTGCCTTGCGACTGTACTTAGTATATCGGAAAGACCTCTTTTTGACCATAACCGAATTATACAAAGTTTCTACCATGACCTTGTAACAAATGTGTGTTGATTTTTTGGATTCCGCTCCTTTATGGCATTTTGACCAATTTTTTTCATCCTTTCATGGTCACTTTGACGAACCGTTTTTTGATTATACTTTTTTAATACTTTCATCCCCCTTTTTCCTTGCTTTTTAGTATTGAATTCGCTATACTGATGACAATCATTGCGTATATCGCTATTAAGAAAAACTGTAACTGAGAAAGTACTGAACAGTTACGGAAAACCGAAGAAAAGAGGCAATTTGCTATGAACAACATCTTTAATCCGGACAACAAGTTTTTCTCTTTCATGGGCAGGGTTGCTGATCTCATGATCTTGAATCTCTTATGTATTGTCTGCTGTATCCCGGTGGTTACTGCGGGACCGGCGATCGCGGCCATGTATTACATCACGTTGAAGATGGCACGCAACGAAGAATCTTATGTGGTAAAAGGATTCTTCCATTCCTTTAAGCAGAACCTGAAACAGGGAATTGTCATTCAGATCATTATGCTGCTGCTTGGTATCGTCCTGGCATTCGATCTGTACTTCTGCCGGATGATGTCCGGTCAGGGAGCTGTATATCGGATCTTTTCCTATATATTTGTAGCAGCACTGTTCGTCTACGCCATGCTGTTTTTATGGATCTACCCGGTACTTGCAAAGTTCTTCAACACTACCAAAAATCTGTTTCGCAATTCCATTCTGATGTCCATCCGCCATCTTCCGTATACCATACTGATGATGGTGATCACTGCGGCACCTGTATTGCTTGGAATCTTTGTTGCACAGGCCTTTCCATTCATGATCCTGTTCTACATCATGCTCGGATTCGCCACCGTGGCATATATCAACTCCCGCTTCTTTGTAAAACTCTTCGACAACTACATCCCTGAGGATGCCGGAAAAGATACCGAAGAAAACGGCGAAGAAAAAGCCATCGACACCAGCGTATTCTCCAACCTGCACCCGACAGAACTGCCGGAGGAGGACGAAAAGGAGAACGAGGACGAAACTCACTAATCTCGAAACCGCAAAAAAAACGTGTGACCGGTAATTATTTACGATTTACCGATCACACGTTTTTTTATTAGACTATACATTTTAACATTCCACTCATCATTCACCTCTCCAATAAACAAGAGTGAGACGCTCCCACTATCTGGATCCGGTGCATCGTTTCGTAAATAACTGTATCATCCACACAGGATACAGATTCGAATGTGCAGTTCAAAAAACGTAGACGTAGCGGGCTACGCTGAGGCTTTTTAAGCTGTGCAATCGAATTCGCAGACAAGTGAATGATACAGTTATTTTGAAAACGATGTACTAGAGCGGTGCCTTCCTGGTTTCCTGCTCAATAGTTCTACGATTGCAATACCTGTTTCACTCATACAGATGGCTATCTGCCAAAGTCAGCATCAGGCTCCCGGTGGGTGTGTAGGGGCAACACTTTGTGGGCGGTTAGGGCAAGCTTTGAGATCCGACGCTTACGTAGGCTTTCGCGAGGGTCCGCTGACCCTCGTGAATATAGCCGAAGTTAGCGGCTACTGTAAAACCCCTTACCTTCCGTATGGAAAAAAGCGCAAACTATCCCTATCATCTTTTAAGAATGATTTATTCATTTTACATTTATGCGGGAACTGCCTCTTTTGGTGGTTCCCATCCTAATGCTTTCAACTTCTTTAAGTATGCATGGATCTTCCGCTCTGCATTAAACTGATTGTAGTATTCTGCCCCAAGATCCTGATATTTCACACCGTCTTTCAGGATATGATAAATCGCTATTAAGATCGAATGTGCCACTGCTACATATGCACGTTTCTTGCCACGGTGGGTACTGATCCGTTTAAACTGGGCATGGAAATAGGAACTTTTATGTCTTACCGCTGCATGTGCACATAATACCAGCGTGGATTTCAGCAATGCATTTCCTTTCCGGATCTTTCCACTTTTCCGTTTCTTTGCACTCACATTGTCCCCCGGACATAACCCTGCCCACGATGACATATGACGGTCGCTGGGAAATCTTTCCATATCTGTTCCGATGACAGCTATGATTGTCTGTGCACTGGTGTTACCAATTCCTGTAACATCCTGGATCACCTGGGATGCCTGTTTTTCCTCTGGTTTCATAAAGTTGTCAATCTCATCGTTCAGGTTTTCAATATGAACGTTTAATTCATCCAGATGTTGGAGCAGCTCCTTTAACATCCTTCTCTGCAAAGGACTCATGAATCCCTTCAGATCATCAAGGATCTGCTCTTTCGATGCTTTCAGGTTATGGGCGATCAGTTTTTCTTCATACATCTCATCATATTTTTTCTCATCAATCTCATTTCCTGACAGGATGTATTCCAGGATCTTTCTGGCACTTTTCCCATTGATATTTGTCACGGTTCCTGACAGTTTGATATTGGCTCCTTCGAGCATCTTTTGCAGTCGGTTCAGTTCCCGCGTACGTTCTCCAACGAGACTTTTCCGATACTGTACCAGTTCACGCAGTTCTCTCTGATCCTTACTCGGGATATAACTCGGCTGAAGTAATCCGTGCTGGAGCAGTTCTGCAATCCATTCTGCATCCTTTACATCTGTCTTTCGTCCTGGTACGGCTTTCATATGTGCCGGATTCACTACAATCGCATGAAGACCATAGGATTCCATGATGTTATACAATGGTTTCCAGTAAGAACCGGTGCTTTCCATCGCAACGATCTCACATTCATTTTTTTGCAGCCATTCTGCCAGTTCCATCAGTTCCCGGGTGGTCGCACCGAATTCCCGGAGTTCTTTCTTGCGTTTATGGTTCAGACAGGCAACAATCAGTTTTTTGTGTACATCAATACCACAACAAATGTCGTAAATTTTATCCAT
>JABLTO010008828.1_pt1 | contig 13523 bp, 13 predicted proteins | sample 7160091 | NCBI WGS metagenome assembly JABLTO01 (sample SAMN14651225, study PRJNA627086) | human gut metagenome | isolation source: feces | host: Homo sapiens
CGGGCCGAGAACCAAAATAAAAACGCAGTGTAGTCTTCTACGGCGAAAGATTCAGTATAAAAAAGCGTTCTGATCACAAAAACGCTGTTCTAATATTTGGCGCGGTGATACGGCGGTGGAAAAATACAGAGTTTGTTGTTTATTGGGAGTGGAAAAGATGAGTAAAGCAGAAAACTTCATTCCTTTTTCGGTGAAAAATCCAAAACCGTTGGAAATGCCGGACTGTATTTATCTGACAGAACAGTGCAAATGCGGCATTCTCAATGTAAGAGAATGCTTAAAAGAATTCTGTTCTTTCTCCCAAAACAGGGCAGACCGGGAAGAATCCCAAATACAATGGCGCCGGCGTTTAAGCGAAATGGAAGAAGGACGGCAGGCAAAAATCGCAGCTGTTTATTATGGTGGGAAAAGACCCTGGAAAGAGTCGAACGGAAAGGAGCGAAGTGCGGAATGAGACAGTATACAGTAGGAGATATGGTTTTATACAGCGTACATGGTATTTGCAGAATTGAGGATAAAACACAGCGGGATTTTGGCGGACAGAAACAGGAATACTATATGCTAAAGCCTGTATATACACCAGACTCCACTTTTTTTGTGCCCGTGAATAATGAAAATCTGGTCTCGAAAATGCGGCAGATTTTATCAGGAGAGGAAATTAAGAAACTGATACGGGAGATGCCGGGCGAAAATTTTTCTTGGATTGAAGAGGAGGCAGCCAGAAAAGAGCGGTATCAACAAATCCTTTCCGATGGAGACAGAACAGAGTTGGTACGAATGATAAAAGCCCTTTATTTTCATCAGCAGGAACAGCAGAAAAACGGCAGAAGACTGCATATTACCGATGAACGGTTTATGAAAGAAGCAGAGAAAATGCTGTATGAAGAATTTGCCTATGTACTGAATATTCGGAAAGATCAAGTTTTACCCTTTATTTTAAATCAGGTGCAGGTGGCGGAGAAAGATGAGGTTTCCTGATGGCGAGAATTTAAATCAATTACATAAAAGCCTGGCGAGATTTCATCCCGCCGGCTTTTATTTTATTTGCGGGAAAATAGAAAATAGCGCGAAAAGACGCTTTATAATGGTTTTTGTAAAAACGCTTTACTTTCCCTGAGAACAAGAATATGATAAAATAGTTTCAAAACAGCTGGTTATTAGGAAGTAAAGGTTATTCGGCTGGTATGAGGAAAAGATCATTTTTACAAGGAGTGCTGTCATGTTTAGCGGACGAAAAAGAAAGGTGGAAACGCCGGATACCTCTGTGATAGTCGTCGCTGCGGGGAGCGCCTCAAGAATGGGGGGGATAGATAAGCAGTTGATGCCGCTTGCTGATGCTCCGGTACTGGTTCATACCTTGCAAAGACTGGGGAGTTGCCCATCTGTCGCGGAAATCATTGTAGTGACAAGAGAACAATCTATCCCGATTTTACATCAGATGATCGCAGATTTTGATTTGCAAAAAATTCGCACCATCGTCACTGGAGGTCAAACGAGGCAGCAGTCGGTTCAAAACGGATTCCAGGAAATAGGCACGCAAAGCCAGTTTGTCGCAATTCATGACGGAGCAAGGCCTCTTATACGCCCCGAGGATGTAGAAGCATGCATTGCTGCCGCCAGAAAAACGGGTGCGGCGACACTGGGCGTCCCGGTAAAGGATACGGTTAAGCAGGTGGATAGCGAGGGGAAAATCGTTGCAACGCCTGATCGAAGTGTTTTGTACGCAGCGCAGACACCGCAGGTTTTTTCTGTTGCAGTCTATAAAGCAGCGGTGGAAAGGGCGGACCGTGAACAGCGGGATTTTACGGATGACTGTCAGCTGTTGGAGTACGCTGGAATGCCGGTGCAGATGGTGAAAGGCTCTTATGACAATATCAAGATCACTACTCCGGAAGATCTGGCGATAGCCCAAAGTCTGTTGGCATACCAATACGGATGGGAGGATGAGCGGGATGATGCGGATTGGACACGGATATGACGTACACCGTTTTGAAAAAGGGAGAAAATGTATAATCGGGGGAGTGACCATTCCTTTCGACAAGGGGTTGGCGGGTCATTCAGATGCAGACGTGCTGCTTCATGCCATAGCAGATGCACTGCTGGGCGCTGCGGCGTTGGGCGATATTGGTAAGCATTTCCCGGACAATGATCCGGCTTATGCCGGTGCGGACAGTCTCTCTCTTTTGGAGGCGGTGATTCTTATGCTGGAAACAGAAGGTTATCAAGTGGGGAATATCGACAGCACAGTAATTGCCCAACAGCCTAAATTGGCACTCTATGTCCCTCAAATGCGGGAAAAAATTGCCTGCGTATGTCGAACTGACGTTAGCAATATCAGTGTGAAGGCGACAACCGAAGAAGGGTTGGGTTTTACCGGCAGCATGGAGGGGATTGCTGCCCATGCAGTTTGTCTGCTGGAAACGGCAGATGAAAACATGCCGCAAAAGTAGAATTTTCAGAAAACAGCCATTGAATTCGTGGTGGGATGTGGTAAAATAGAATTACATCTGTGTGCAATTTTGGAAAGTCAGGAGGAAACCGCATGATCAGCTTTTCCGATGCATGGCTTAATTTGGTAAATGTCGTCAAAAGCTTTAGGCCGACTGACGTTTTGGATATTCTGATTACTTCTTTTTTGGTTTATAAATTGATTACCTGGGCGAAAGTTACCCGGACCGGCCAACTGGTCAAGGGGCTGTTGGCGCTGGTGATTGCTTATTTTTTAGCGGATTGGATGCAGCTGCAAACCATGAAATACGCAATGCAGTATTTATTCAGCAACGGTTTGATTTTGCTGGCGGTTATTTTTCAGCCGGAACTGCGTACGGCGCTGGAACGAGTTGGCCGCAGCCGGATTTCCAAACTGGAATTGTTTTCCCATCAGGAGGAAAAATCGGTGGATCAGCAATGGAAAACAGCAATCGGGGCGATTTGTGAGGCTGCGCCGGTTCTTTCCCGGCAGAAAACCGGCGCATTGATGGTGATTGAAAGAAAATCCCGGTTGGGAGAAATCATCAAAACCGGTACGATCATTGATTCCGTTCCCAGTATGGAGTTGATTGGAAACATTTTTTTCCATAATTCTCCTCTGCACGACGGTGCGATGATACTGCGGGATGGAAAATTGTATGCTGCAGGCTGTTTTTTGCCTCTTTCAGATAATTACGATATCAGCAAGCAGTTGGGGACCCGGCACCGGGCAGCGCTGGGGATGAGTGAAAATTCCGACGCGCTGGTCATTGTTGTCTCAGAGGAAAACGGTGTAATCTCAGTGGCGCTGGAAGGAAAGCTGACCCGCGGTTATGATGCGGAAATGCTGCGCGAGCTTCTGGAAAAAACGCTTCTGCCTGAAAAAAAGGCTGAAGATAAAAAGCCAGGATTTTGGAGGGCGATTACAAAATGAAAATTCCAAAATTCCATCTGGATTCCCTTTGGCAGAATAATACCTTCTTTAAAGTAATTTCAGTCGTGATTGCCTGTATCATTTGGGTAGTGGTGGCAATGAATATGAAAACGGATATTCCCCGGGAAATCAAAGAGGTTCCGGTTACGATGGATAACCAAACCTCCTTTATTACCAGAATGGGGCTTACTATTATTGGGGATGAAAGTCTGTTTGTAGATGTTACCATCGAAGGGCAAAGACTGGTAGTCGGCAGCATCAAACCAGAGGATATTGCTGTGTCAGTTGATTTGAGTTCGGTCAATGGAGCGGGAAACTTTTCATTGCCTCTGGTGGCGGAAAATGTATCAGGCAAGGATTTTGCCATTTCCTCGATTTCTCCATCTACGGTAAATCTAAAATTTGACCGAATGGTTACGAAGAAGTTCAATGTAGACGTGAAAATGGAAGGTTTGGTTGTTCCAGAAGAAGGCTACCTGATGGAGGAAGCTGTTGTTAGCCCAACGCAGGTATCTGTAACGGGACCGGATACGGATATTGCTAAGATCGCCAAGTGTGTGGTATCGGTGGATCATGAGGGAAGTCTGACGAAAACCACAGCGTTTACTTCAGATATTGTTTTGCTGGATAAAGATGGAAATAAAATTGAAACATCTGGATTGACGATGGATGTCAAGCAGGCAGAAGTAACGGTGCCGATTTTAAAAACGGTTGATCTTCCGGTAAAGGTTGAATTCTTAAACGCTCCCACAAACTTGGATTTGGAAGAATTGGAATATGCCGTTTCCAATGAAACCGTTACAGTGGCAGGTCCAGTAGATGAAATTGATAAATATAGCGAAATTATCTTGGGGTACATTGATTTTAAAGCGCTGGATTTGGAAAGCAACTTTACTTTTGATGTGGAATTGCCGGAAAATTTCATCAATGTAGCTCATACAGAAACGGTGACGGTTACTTTTGATTGGACAGATATGGTGGCCAAGGAATTTACCGTTACCAATCTTTCCTTGGTGAATGTACCATCAGATTACGATGCCAGGCTTCTCACCGACAGAGTAACAAAGGTTAAAATCATTGGCCCGGCGCAGGTTTTGGAAACAATGACCGCAGATGATTTGGTAGGGCAGATTGATCTGAGCAAACGGTCAGTCGAAACAGGGCAATTTAAAACGGCAGTGACAATCTCAGCACCATCAAAAAATCTCGTCTGGGCAGTGGGAGATTATACGGCAGTGGTAGTCATCAGCGAAAAAGACTAATTTATTTGCATGGATGGAATATGAACCGTCTGGACCCAATGTTCAGACGGTTTCTTTGTGAAAAGAGGGGATACGCGTGGCAATTATTTTGACGGGAATCTGTACGGAACTGGACGATCCGTTTGAAAAAGCGGTGCAAACAGCGCGAAAACAGCTGAAAGTGAGAACGAAAGATATCTTATCGGCATATCCAGTTAAAAGCTCTATTGATGCGCGGCATCCGGAAAAAATAAAAATCGTTTACGCAGTGGGAATCGAGCTTGCCGGTAATGAAGAAGCGGTACTGCGGCGTGTAAATCTGTCCAACGCCTCCCTGCGGCGATCCGGTACCCTGGAGCTTTCCTTTGGGACAAGACCGATGGTTCATCGGCCGGTGATTGCAGGTTTTGGCCCTGCCGGCATGTTTGCGGCTCTTTTACTGGCACAGCAGGGGTATCGGCCATTGATATTGGAGCGGGGAATGGATGTAGACAGACGCGTTCAGGCTGTTGAGAGTTTTTGGAAGTCTGGAGTGCTGGATCCAAAGACAAACGTGCAGTTCGGTGAGGGTGGGGCCGGAACCTTTTCCGACGGTAAACTGACGACCCGTATCCACGATCCCAGATGCGGCTATGTAATGGAGCAGTTGACCTGCTTTGGTGCGCCGGCACAGACAATGCGCCGTGCAAAACCCCATATCGGAACCGATAAGCTGCGCGGAGTGGTGAAAAATATTCGCAGAGAAATTGAACGGCTGGGCGGTGAAATAAAGTTTGGTGTGCAGGTGGAGGACTTGCTGGTTTGTCAAGGAAAGCTGGCGGGCCTGATTGCAGACGGGCAGCCGATTGCCTGCGATCAGTTGGTTTTAGCCGTGGGGCACAGCGCACGAGATACCTTTGAAATGCTTATGAAACATCAGATTCCCATGATTGCAAAGGCTTTTTCAGTGGGGCTGAGGATTGAGCATTTGCAATCGGTGATTGACCGGGGACTATATGGGAAATTTGCCGGACATCCGGCGTTGGAAAAAGGGGAATATCAGCTGTCCTACCGGGAAGGAGAACGGGGAGTCTATACTTTCTGCATGTGCCCGGGCGGCGTGGTGGTCCCTTCCGCTTCAGAATGGGATACGGTTGTGACCAATGGAATGAGTGAATACGCGCGGGATGGCCGGAACGCCAATGCAGCATTGGTCGTTTCGGTGGATGGTTCAGATTTTGGCGCCAACCCAATGGATGGGGTATCTTTTCAGCGGCATTTGGAACAGGCAGCTTTTTTGGCAGGCGGCGGAGGATACATTGCACCGGGGCAAACGGCAAAAAGTTTTTTAGATCAAACGCAGCCTGTTCTACCAAGATCATTAGAACCGACTTATTCCTGTGGAGTTCGCCCATATCAGCTGAAAAATCTGTTTCCTGACCCAATCAATCGGATGCTGGAAATAGGGCTTCGGAAATTCGAGAGGAAAATTCCCGGTTTTTCCGATGAAAACGCCTTTTTGACCGGGGTGGAGACACGAACTTCTTCGCCGGTGCGCATTTTGCGGGAAGAAGACTTTCAGTCTCCTGCACTGAAAGGACTCTATCCCTGCGGCGAGGGAGCGGGGTATGCCGGCGGAATTGTCAGTGCGGCAGTAGACGGTGTGCGGGTAGCGCAGCAAATGATAGCGTGTTATGCACCGGCAAAGGGATAAGGGCGAATATTGAAATTTTTTTGATAAAGTGATAAAATATTTCTATTATGCTGCTGGAAAGAAAGGTGGGCGTTCTGATGAGATGGTGGGAGATGGCATCTCCTTGTTCTGAAACGGTAGCCTTGTTGTGTCAGGAACAGATCCCTCCTTTGACCGCTCATCTGCTGGCTGTGCGCGGAATAACCAGCGCAGAGGAAGCGCGTAGCTTTTTAGCGGGAGAGGACAGTTTGCTGGATCCTTTTTTGCTTCGGGATATGGATAAAGCAGTGGAGCGTATTGGAAGAGCAGTAGAAGAAGGACAGAAAATCTGTATCTACGGTGATTATGATTGTGACGGCATAACGGCAACGGTTTTGCTTTATACCTATTTGCAAAATGTTGGCGCGGATGTATTTTTTTATATTCCGGACCGGGATCAGGAAGGGTATGGCATGAACATGGGGGCCATACAGGCAATTGCAGCAAAAGAAACGGATTTGATTGTAACGGTAGATAACGGCATTACGGCGATGGAGGAGATTGCTTATGCTGTCCGCTTGGGAATGGATGTAGTGGTTACTGATCATCATCAACCCAGAGAGAAACTGCCTGCCTGTACGGCCGTGGTAAACCCACATCGGAAAGACCAGCAGGGCGGGTTTCGGGATTTGGCAGGTGTCGGCGTAGCTTTTAAACTGGTTTGCGCAATGGAAGAGGATTCCAGCGGAGAGATGCTGGAGTATTATTCTGATTTGGCAGCATTGGGAACAATCGCTGATGTAGTGCCGCTAAAGGCAGAAAACCGCTGTATTGTCCGCCATGGATTGGAAAGTTTGCAGCATACGCAGAATGCGGGGCTGGCGGCGTTGCTTTCGGCTTGCGGATTAGCGGACAAACCAGTGACGGCCAGCAGCGTTGCATTCCTGTTAGCGCCGCGAATTAATGCGGCGGGGAGACTTGGCCATGTGGAAAAAGCTGTGGAGCTGCTTTTGTGCGAAGAAGAAGAGAGTGCAGCGGCGTTGGCCGAAGAAATCTGCGGCTATAATAAACAACGGCAGATACTGGAAGCTGAAATTTTAAAAGAAGTTGCTTTGCAGATTCAAAATCAGCCTTCCTGTTTACAGGAACGCGTTTTGCTTTTTTCCGGTAAAGGATGGCATCCTGGTGTTCTTGGGATTGTTTGCGCCAGAGTCCTCGAAAAATTTGGAAAACCCTGTATCTTGTTCAGTGAAGAAAATGGGGTGTTGCGCGGCTCTGGCCGCAGCGTCGATGGGTTTGACCTGATTGGCTGTATCAGCCGATGTCACGAGTTGTTAGAACAGTATGGAGGACATCCGGCTGCGGCAGGAGTGACCTTACAGAAAGAAAAATATGAAGATTTTTATGCGATGATGCAGCAGGAAGCTTCTAACATGTATGAATACATGCCTCCGGCAGTTCTCCGAATCGACAAACTGGTATCGGCCCAGGAAATAACGGTTTCAGAACTGAAATTTTTGCGGGCGATGGAACCCTTTGGTTCTTCCAATGAGCCACCGGTATTTGTATATGAACACTGTAGAATAGAGGGCATTTATGCGATGGGCGGTGGAAAACATTTGAGGTTGAAGCTGAACCAAAATGGACAATGCTTTTATGCGGTCTATTTTCACATGCCTCCGGAGAATTTTCACTATCAAGTGGGAGACTTGGCCGACATTGCGGCAAACTGTGATATCAATAATTATCAGGGGAAGGAACAGATATCGGTAAAAATAAGAGATATCCGCCTTTCCGAATTTCCACAGGATGCCTATTTTGAAGGGCGGGAACAGTATGACCGATTCCAGCGGTCTGAATCTCTTTTAGAAGATTCTGTGAGTCGTTCTATTCCGGATCGGGCAGATATCGCGCAGCTATATCGCGGCCTGCGGGATCGTAGTCCTTTTTATGGTGATTACGATGGGCTGTTTGCACGTTTGGGAGCGCAAGAAAAAAATTATTGTTCTTTTCGTTTGGGGTTAGAAATCTTGACGGAAAGAGGTCTTGTGAAAGTATCTAGAGAAAAAAGAGGATTTTGTTTTTCCGTGCCCCAGATGAAACAAAAAGTAGATCTGGAACAGTCACCGATTATGCAGAAACTTCATCTGATAAAGGGGTAAAATTGATGCTTAGTACCTTTGATGACCTTAGGCAACAAATTCTGAATAATGGAAAACAGCTTGATTTGGGCCAAATTCAGCGAGCCTATGAAACGGCGGAAAAAGCCCATGGGGGACAACTGCGCGTTTCGGGAGAGCCTTATATCATTCATCCTCTGAACGTTGCCTCTATTCTCGTTGGATTGGGAATGGATACAGAAACGATTGTAGCGGCGCTGCTGCATGATGTGGTAGAAGATACCCCGGTTACGCTGGAAGACGTTTCACGAGATTTTGGCCAAGAAGTTGCATTGCTGGTAGACGGCGTTACCAAGCTGGGCAAAATCCCGTTTTCTTCTCGGGAAGAACAGCAGGCGGAAAATATCCGTAAAATGCTGCTGGCGATGGCACAGGATGTGCGGGTAGTCATTATCAAATTGGCTGACCGTCTGCACAATATGCGCACCATTGACTGTATGCCGGATCAAAAGCGCCGGGATAAGGCGTTGGAAACGATGGAAGTTTATGCACCGTTGGCGCACCGTTTAGGTATACGGGGGATTAAAGAGGAGCTGGAGGATTTGTCTCTTCGGTGCCTGGACGGGATTGCCTACGAGGAAATTGAAAAGACACTTGCGTTAAAAAAAGAAGAGCGCGCTGCTTTTTTAAACAGGATGAAAGAAAAAATCCGGGAACGGGTGACACAGGAACATAAAAATGTGTATATTGAAGGCCGTGTAAAAAGTATCTATGGTATTTACCGAAAGGTGTATATGAACGGGCGGGCCTTTGAAGAAATTTATGATATTTATGCAATCCGGCTGATTGTAGACACGGTGTTTGACTGTTATAATATTTTGGGCATCATTCACGATATGTTCCGGCCGATTCCCAATCGGTTCAAAGATTATATTTCAACGCCAAAATCCAATATGTATCAATCCCTGCATACGACAGTGGTGGATAAGGAAGGAATCCCTTTTGAAGTTCAGATTCGTACTTGGGATATGCATTATACGGCAGAATACGGAATTGCGGCCCATTGGAAATACAAAGCTGGGGTCAGCGGAAACGATAAGCTCAGCGAGCGTTTGGCTTGGGTGCGCCAGCTTTTGGAGGCACAGCAGGAATCGGAGGATGCGGAAGATTTGGTCCGGTCGATTAAAACGGATCTTTCGCCGGAAGAAGTTTTTGTTTTTACACCGAAAGGCGATGTCATCAGTTTGCCGGCAGGCGCGACGGTAATTGATTTTGCTTATGCAATCCATACCGCTGTTGGAAATCGTATGGTGGGAGCCAAGGTGGACGGGCGGATGGTATCGATCGATTATGAAGTGAAGACAGGAAACATTGTGGAGATTTTGACCTCTAACAGTGCCAATCATGGTCCGAGCCGAGACTGGATCAAGATTGTGAAAACCAGCGGCGCGCGAAATAAAAACCGATCCTGGTTCAAGAAAGAGCGGCGAGAAGAAAACATTCGAGAAGGCAGGGAGGAACTGGAGCGCGAATTTAGACGCAACAGCATTTCCCTGACCGAAGGACAGGCGGCGGAATTTGTGCTGGACATTGCCAAACGTCAGCACTTTACCAATATAGATGATTTCCTTGCTGCCATTGGTTACGGTGGGGTATCACTGTCCCGAATTATTCCGCGGATTAAAGAGGATTATCTGCGTATTTATCGGACCAGCGAAGAAGAAAAGCTGGATAAAACGCTTATTCGGCCCAAAAAGGAACGAAAAGCGCAAAGCGGTGTGATTGTAGAAGGATTAGACGGTTGTTTGGTTAAGTTTGCACGCTGCTGTAATCCCTTGCCCGGTGACGAAATTGTTGGTTTTATTACCCGCGGGTTTGGCGTTTCCATTCATAAGCGGGACTGTGTGAACGTGGTAAACAGTATCAACGAGGAAGAACAGAAGGCGCGTTGGGTAAGAGCTGAATGGGCAGACAATGTCAGAGGTTCTGTGTTTAAATCAACGTTAGAAATTTATGCGGCGGATCGGAGCGATTTGTTAGCGGATGTCAGTATTGCGATTGCCAATATGCGGATTCCGCTTCATTCATTGAGCGCCAGAGAAGCAAAAGATCACCATGTTGTCATTCAAATTACATTGGGTATTACCCATTTGGAACAGCTGAATAATATCATCAGCACTTTTCAACGGATTAGCGGCGTAATCTCAGTAGAAAGAGCCAATCAATAAGGGGGAAAAGAAAATGCGTGTGATTGTGCAGCGTGTGCAGGCTTCCCGCGTGGAAATTGACGGAGCAGTTTCCGGCGAAATCGGGCAGGGTCTCATGGTTTTGCTTGGTATTACCGCGGGAGATACGAAAGAGCATTGCGATTTTCTGGTAGATAAGCTTGTGCATCTGAGAATTTTCACAGACGAGCAGGAAAAGATGAATTTATCTCTAAAGGATATTGGCGGAGAAATGTTAATCGTTTCCCAGTTTACTCTTTATGGTGATTGTAAAAAAGGAAGGAGGCCCTCTTTTGTGGCGGCAGCCCGGCCAGAAACGGCGATTCCCCTTTATGAATATTTTATTGAAGCGGCAAAACAACAGGGAATCAAAAAGGTAGCCACCGGGCAGTTTGGCGCAGATATGCAGGTTTATATCCAAAATGATGGACCGGTAACGCTGATGCTGGATACAGATGAAATTATGAGACGAGGCGTGAAATGAACATTAAAACTTTAGTGGTGGGTATTGTAAGAGCCAATTGTTATCTGGTTTGGAACGATTTGGCCTGTGTATTGATCGATCCTGGGGATGACGCAGAGCGGATTGAAACTGCGTTACAGCAATTAGGGAAACCGTTGAAAGCCATTTTGCTGACCCATGGCCACTTCGATCATGTAGGAGCGGTAAAAGCGCTGAAAGAGCGCTATCCGCAGGTGCCGGTTATGATTGGTGCCTTGGACGAAGAACTCTTGTTGGAACCGGAGCGAGTGTATAAGGGAATGCTTTCCCGCATTCCGGATAGTTTGCATTTAAAAGCGGATCGCCTGCTTTCGGATGGAGATGAAATCAATGTAAACGGAATGCGCTTTACGGTTATTGCAACACCGGGACATACAAAAGGCTCCGTCTGTTATCTTTATGAAAATGCGATTTTTTCAGGCGATACGCTGTTTCGTGGCACCTGCGGCCGTTGTGATTTTTATGGAGGAGACAGTCGGGCTATGCACGACTCTTTGGCAAAGTTAGCGCTTTTAGAAGGAGACCGGCCGGTTTATCCCGGGCATGAGGGAGAAACATCTCTGGATCAGGAAAGAAAATATAATCGATTTATGGGATCAAAGCAATGAATTTGATATTAGATGGACATCATTACAAATATGAGTTGGAATCTTTGGCCAATATGTTTTTTCATGAAAATAAGGTCCGGGTTGTAGAGGAGAAGGATTTTAGTCAAGACGAATATCTTTACACATCTCTTTCGCGGAATATGGATGGTATAATTACGTTGAAAGTGGTTACCAGGCTGGAAGAGAAACTTCGGGAAGAGGAATTTCAGGGCAGACCGGATAAAACTGATCCGGATCGGTTTTGCGAATACCATTTATGCCGGATGCTGTATCGGCAGCTGGAAAAGGCCACAGGTATTTCGCTGGCTTGGGGCATGCTGACTGGTGTGCGTCCAGTACGGCTGGTGTATCGCTATCGGGAAAGAGGTATGGATGACAAGCAGATTCGGGAACATCTGCACCGGGATTATTTTGTAACTGATGAAAAAATTGATCTTTTACTCCGAACAGCAAATAAGGAAAAGCAAATTTTGGATTTGTCCCGTCCCGAGTCGTTTAGCTTGTATCTGTCAATCCCATTTTGTCCTTCCCGCTGCCATTACTGTTCCTTTGTTTCTCACTCTGTTGAACGGGCCAAGAAGCTGATTCCCGAATACGTAATGCTTTTGATTCGAGAAATTGAGTATGTGGCGCCGATTGTTCAAAAACTGGGCCTGAGATTGGAGACTGTTTATTTTGGCGGAGGAACACCAACTGCCATTTCGTCCAAACAGCTGGAGCAGATTATCTGTGCGGTTGAGCAGCATTTTGATCTTTCTCATCTGCGGGAATATACGGTAGAAGCTGGTCGGCCGGATACGATTACGATGCAAAAACTGGAAATGCTGAAGAGAAAAGGGGTTACCCGCATCAGCATCAATCCGCAAACCATGAATGACGCCGTTTTAGAGCAAATTGGTCGGCGGCATACGACTGCTCAGACCATCGAAGCATTTCAGATGGCTCGTCAAGCAGGGCATCGGAATATCAATATGGATTTGATCGCCGGTTTAACGGGAGATAGCTTGGAAAGCTTTTGCAAAACGGTGGATCAGGTAATTGGCTTGGCACCGGAAAATATCACGCTGCACACCCTTTCCGTAAAGCGGTCCTCTCAGCTGGGGCAACATGCGAAAAGTTTTTACCTTCAGGAGCATCAGCGGGTTACGGATATGCTTTCTTATGCTGGCCAGCGGTTTTATCAGGAACAATATCTGCCTTATTATCTGTACCGCCAGAAAAATACCATGGAAAATATGGAAAATGTCGGCTACTGTAAGGAAGGAACAGAAGGGTATTATAATGTTTACATCATGGATGAAACCCACTCGATCATTGCGTTGGGTGCCGGTGGTGTTTCCAAACTGAGAAAGCCGGGAGGAACGCTGCTGCACCGTATTTTTAACTACAAATACCCTTACGAGTATATTGAACGATTTGATACAGTTTTACGCCGCAAAGACGAAATTGTAAAATTTTATGAGCAGTCGGAATAGATACGGTTTTTTCTTGCCCTGCATAATGGAAAAAGGTATAATATCAATATGGGTTCTGTGAAAGGAGAATCATTATGGCAAATATCAATGAGTTTATCAATACTGCAAAAGAATTGGCTGATTTGGCCGGCAAAAAAGCCGGGGAAGCAGTTGAGGTTTCCAAGTTAAAGATTAACAATGTAAAAATAAACGGCGAAATTCAAAAAACATATGAAAAACTGGGTGCTTTCGTTTATAAATTCCGCAAAAGCGGGGAAGAAAACAACGAATTAATCGATATGTGTGTGAAAGAAATCGA
>JABLTO010070863.1_pt1 | contig 13521 bp, 8 predicted proteins | sample 7160091 | NCBI WGS metagenome assembly JABLTO01 (sample SAMN14651225, study PRJNA627086) | human gut metagenome | isolation source: feces | host: Homo sapiens
ACAGGGCTTCTTGATCCGAAGGTGGAGGTGCGTCCGATCGAAGGACAGATCGATGATCTTGTAGCAGAAGTAAATAAGGAAATTGAAAAGAAAAATAAAGTCCTGATCACGACCCTGACCAAACGTATGGCAGAGGACCTTACCGATTATATGAAGGATCTGGGAATCCGTGTCCGATACCTTCATTCAGACATTGACACTCTGGAACGTGCGGAAATCATCCGCGATATGCGCCTGGATGTGTTTGATGTGCTAGTCGGGATCAACCTTCTGCGAGAAGGACTGGATATTCCGGAGATCACGCTGGTAGCGATCCTGGATGCAGATAAAGAAGGCTTCCTTCGTTCGGAAACATCCCTGGTACAGACTATCGGCCGTGCTGCCCGGAACAGCGAAGGCCATGTGATCATGTATGCAGATAACATGACAGAATCCATGGAAAAAGCAATCTCGGAGACAGAAAGAAGGAGAGCGATACAGGAGGCTTACAACAGGGAGCATGGCATCACTCCAACCACGATCAAGAAGGCGGTCCGTGATCTGATCGCTGTTTCGAAGAAGGTGGCAGAGACAGAAGTGAAGCTTAAAAAGGATCCGGAATCCATGAACCGAAAAGAACTGACGAAGGTAATCGCTCAGGTAGAGAAGCAGATGCGTGCTGCGGCAGCAGACCTGAATTTCGAGCAGGCTGCTGAGCTGAGAGACAAGATGCTCGAATTAAAAAAGAATCTGGAAGAATTAACGGAATAGGCTGCAAAGCAGCTGACAGTACAACACCCCTGGCTGTTACAGCCAGGGGTGTTGCCGGGTATGTTCGATCTATTTTTGGGAAAAGCTTATTTTGTAGTTGAAAAGCCCAGGGAGCGCAGGGTGATGCTGGAGCCCTTGAGAAGATCAGCCCAATATGGAACAGCCATATCCAGAGTGTCGTTGGCAAGCTCGGAAGCATCTTTTTGTGTCAGGATTTCATAAGGATCTGTAAGCTTCTGGAAGTGGAAGGATAAATTAGAGGATTCATTCCTGATGGCAGAAAGCTTGCCTGATGCAGATACCGTTACAAGCTTCGGACTGCTGCTCTTCCAGGTGATTTTCTGCCCTTTTTTGAGACCGGTGATCTTCAGTGATCTGCTCTGCCCCTTGATCATGGTAAGCTTGGAAGAACTGATCCTGGGAGCGGCCTCTGTAACACAGACTGTGCCAGGCAGAATTGCCGATTCTGCCGGGAGTATGGCCAGTACAAAGACTGTCATCAGAGATATCAGGATTTTTTTCCATTTTTTCATAGCGATCCCTCCTTCGAAAAAATATGATGATTCTCTTTATTAATTGATTATAAGTAAAATTCCGGAGAAGGGCACTGGCATTTGTGCCAGTAACTTTGTTATAAAGAAGAGAAGAAGTTATGTATGCTGTTCCCGATAGGCGGAAGGTGTGATCCCCATTTTCTTTTTGAAGCTGGTGCTGAAATAATATTGATTGGCATAACCACATTTCAGGCTGATCTCCTTCAGACTCATAGTAGTCGTAGTCAGATAACGGGCGGCTGCGGAAATTCGCTGAGATGTGATAAAGTCACTGAGACTGATTCCCTGATTTTTTTTGAAAAGAGCACTTAAATAAGCAGGGCTTACATTGGCAGAGGCAGCAATATCATTGAGGCAGAGCGTATTGTCAGTGTAGTGTTCGTTGATATAGGAAATCACCAGTTCGCAGAGCTTCTGGTGATAATCATTCATGGAGGAATCAAGCTTCCGACATAAAAGATGGCACAGATCCTTCAGCCATTGACATAGCTCTTCCGTATTATGAAACTCATTTATGTGGTTGTAAACATACAAAATTTTAGCTTCAAGGTCATGCGTATCCAGATTTAATTCATAGAAAAATTTCAGGATCCGGCCAAGAAGAGAATAAATCTGTATGAAAGCGAAATTCTTTGTGCGAAATTTCTGAGTGAGCCAGTCGGAAAAATTCTGAAACCAGAGATCTATGGCAGCGGTATCCTTTTTGCAGAGAAGCCGGATCAGTTCATCCTCCTTTGTATCTGAAAAATCTGCAACAGACAGATCGGAACCCAGAGCCTCTCTTCCGTCAAAGATATTCTGATGCGGGAAAAAGAATCTGTATTCCAGTGCATGTACGGCGCTTTTATAAGAATGGTTCAGGTTCCAAAAATCCTGGACAATTGTTCCAATGCCTGCGTTGAGAGAAAGTCCCAGTGGCTGGCAGGCATCTGCGATTGAGGAAATAAGTCCGCTGGTAAGCTGGCGGAAGCTGTTGGACTGACAGCCGCTGTGTCCCAGAATGCACAGATAGCCATCCATATCCGGGAGAAGATACACAAAATCAAGAGAAGCGGTTTCCTCAGTTATCAGATCCTGAAGGTTGAAAAGCTCCATCTGAAACTTTTCAATCCCGTAAACAGCTTTTAGATCCGGAGCATTTTCAAGCTCCAGAATAACAACTGTATAAAAATCATAATTCAGCTCCAGGTTCAGATACTTAAGATAAGGCTTCAGTCGGTAGGCTGCTTCAGAAGACGGAAGGTGTGTGATCTCGCGGAAAAATTTTTCCGTAAGAAGAGGCCTGCTTTGTTTCAGAAGCTGGAGATTTTTCTGTTCCTTTTCCATCAGTGCAAAAGCGTTTTTTACCTTCTGGATAAGATAGGCATAATCCAGAGGCTTTTCGATATAATCCAGAGCACCGAGGAGCAGAGCGCGTCTTGCATATTCAAATTTATCATAGGCACTGATCAGGATGATCTTCACCATAGGATTGATCTCAAGAGCTTGACGGCTCATGGAAATGCCGTCAAGATCAGGCATTTCAATGTCAGAAATGATCAGATCTGCCGGTTCTTTTTTCATGGCTTCGATAGCAGAGGTTCCATTGTAGCAGACATGGATGATCTCTGCATTCAGTGTTTCCCAGTCTATGTTTTTTTCGATACCTTCTGCAGATAAGTAATTATCATCTACGATCATTATTTTTTTCATCGATATCTTCCTCCATCTGTTCGAATTCAATGGTGACGTATGTGCCGTTTCCGGGGTTGCTGCGGATCCTTACGGAACCGTTTCCGTATAATGGGTTGGAAATACGGGAACTTACGTTGGAAATTCCAAAATGCTTCTCATAATCAATAACATTATGCTCAATAGCATGGCGCAGCTGTGCAAGGGTTTCGGAGTCCATGCCGGCACCGTTGTCCTCAATGGAGATCACAACCGTATCATCGCCATAAAGAACATGGATCGAAATGAAAACAGCTGGTGTGCCCGAAGAAATCCCGTGCAGAATGGAATTTTCGAGAAATGGCTGAAGTGTAAACTTGCAGATCAGGAAATTTTCGATTCCATCTTCTGCTTCGATCTCCCAGTCCAGATTATCTTTATGACAGAGCTTTTCCATTTCCAGATAAAGCCGGGCAATTTCCAATTCATCTTTAATAGGAATAAGTTCCTTTGATTTACGCAGGGTAAGACGGTAAAAGGCAGTCAGATCTGCGATCATCTGATCAGCAATGTCAAGCTTTCCAAGGGACTGGCAGGTACGGATCGATCCCAGGATATTGTAAAGAAAATGCGGATTGATCTGTGACTGGAGCAGCTGGTATTTCAGACGTTCTTCGTTTACGGAAAGATTTACAATGGACTTCAGGTTTCCGGCTATTGTGTGTTGCATATCTTCAAAGGTGATGCCCAGTCTGTCAATCTCATCATACCTGGAAGGATCATCCGGGTGGGGAACAGTAACGATAGATAGATGTTCCGGGTCATGTCCCAGCTGAAAGGCTTCCATTGCATAGGAAAGTGCAGTGATCTTCCGGGTAAGATTTTCGGAAAACAGGATAACGATGATAACAGTAAGGAGCAAGAAAATAAGGACAGTGATCAGTAAGGCACGGATCAGGATGTGCGTGTTGCCCTGAATATAGCTTTCCGGGATTTCGGTAACATGGAGCCAGCCATTGCTTAAGGTGCAGCAGTTATAATATTTGTCGCCGCTGTGAAAAGAAGAATCTGCATTTCCTTTGAGTTTCTGAAACTGTGCTTTGGAAATTCCGGATAAATTCAGTGAGGATGTATTTTTTGCTGCAATCTCTCCGTGATCTGTGAGAATGTAGCTGTATATGCGGGAATCCAAAGCAGCAGGCTGCAGATAAGTGGTAAGCTCTGAGGTGTCCAGAGCAATGCCGTAGGCGTATTCCAGAATACCGGTGGCCTGATTTTTCAGTGCCCGGACGCAGAGGATCACATCGGCAGATGATTTTTTTGTGGACAGTATTTTAGGCAGAGGCATATTGGAAACCGGTATCCAGACAGAGGAAAAGCCTGAACCGGAAACAATATTTTTATCCAGACCATATGCAGAAAGCTCATCTGTGGAAAAGAAGTACAGGCTTTCTTTTGAACCGAGCTGATCGGGCTGCAGAAAAACATATATATGGAAGAAATCGAATGTGGATTTATACAGCGAAATATTGTTTTTTACAGTGGTGAATTTTTTCAGTGCATCTACCTTATTAGAGGAAGGCTGATTTAGGGAGTACATTTGAAACTGTATGGTATCTGCTACATTTTCAACCTGACCGAGGCGGTCGTTCAGCTGAGAGACCAGCTGCTTGTCAGTCATTACGGCAGAATCGATGATACGATCTCTGGCAATATTATAGGAAATGTGATAGCTGATGAAGGTCAGGGAAATCAGAGGTACCATAGTTGCGATCAGAAATGCGAGCAGGAGCTTATAGCGAAATGAGGAAAAAATGGGTGGGATACATTTGTGGAATTTCATAGTACATACTCTCCTTTATGTCAAAAACAAATTAATGAAACCGAATCCAGCTGTGAAAAAAAGCCGTTACAAATATAGATTATATAAAAGGATTATAAAAAATTAACAACAAAAATACAAGAGAACGAAAAATAATATAAATAAATCATAAAATATTGTATTTAGAATGAGGGGACTCTCTGGTATCCTTAAACCATCAAAAACAGGTGTGGACAAACACGAAAATGTCCAGAAAGGAAGAAAGATATGAAGAAAAAAGTAATGAGTGCAGTTTTGGCAGCAGCGATGGTTGTGGGTATGGCAGGTAACGTGGTTACTGTTTCCGCAAAGGAAAAATATGATCTTACCTTATACAGCGTCAACACCACAGACCCGGATTTTGAGGACTGGCTTGCAAATGTGGAAGATGCCACGGGCCTGAACATTAATGTAATTGCGGCACCTACAGATACAGATACCCGTCAGCAGAAGATCACCACAATGCTTTCCACAGGAGATACTTCCGTGGATGTCATTGAGATCAACGATGAGATGAGCGCGGCATTTAAAAATTCCGGATGGCTGGAAGGACTGAATGATACAGTAATGACAGATGATATCGCTGATCAGTTTGCCCAGGGATATGTAAAGGATATGATCACAGATAAGGACGGAAACATCATCGGTGTTCCAGGCTATACAGGATATCTTGCATTCTGGGTAAATCAGGAGATCATGGATGAGGTCGGAATCAAATCCATTGATACAAAAGAGGATTTCATGAAGTATATGAAGGCTGTTTCCAAGGACGGAAGATTCGGCTACGGCGGTTCCTGGGAGAAAACTTATGTATTTAACGAGCTTGCACAGTTTGTAAACATGTTCGGCGGCGATTATTTTGACTGGACCAAAGAGGAAAACAAGGAAGCAGTTCAGTTCCTCCACGATCTGGTTGCTAATAAAGAAACATCCATTGAGCAGATCGCTGATAAATATGAGCAGATGAATCCGAAGATCAATGACGGAAAATACGGATGCTGGTTTATGTGGGGCCTTGGAACAGATTATGCAAAGGCAGATATGCTTGGCGCAGATAAGATCCACATGGAAATGGTACCGGATTTCAGCGGTAAGGGAGAGCGTGCGATCTTTACAGATTCCTGGAGCTATGTTCTCAACAAAGCATCCAAGAATAAAGATGCAGCTGTGAAATTCCTCCAGTATATGGCTGATGAAGGCGGAATGGAAGCTTCCTATAAAGCATTTGACAGATATCCTGCAAGAAAGGATGTTGCAGAGAAGGTAGTTCCGGATTCTGACCCGGCAAAAGAAATGTACAGCAGATATGCAAATGAATGCAATGTACAGGGACGTCCGATGGTGGCACAGACAATGGAATTTATCAGCGATATGGGAACAATCTTCCAGTCCTGTATGAAAGACGAGATCACAGTTGATGAGTTCTGCAAGAAGGCTCAGGATGTGGTAGCTATGTATAAGTAAAAGATATAAAAAAACAGCAATGTAAAGCAGAGGTAAAAGTCTGCTTTACATTGCTTGATGAACAGGGAGGAAAGTTCCATGACAATAAGTAAAAAAACTATGAAGTGGATACCGTGGCTTTTGATCCTGCCAGTTGTACTGATTCGAGGTTTTACAACATTATATCCCATTCTGATGACTGTGAAAAACAGCTTCTTTAATATCAGTATCCTTGCAGGTATCAATGAATTTATAGGCTTCAAGAATTACCTGAAGGTATTTTCTGATCCTAAAGTGCTTACATCGATCAGCTTTACGGCAATATTTGTGGTTGTTTCCATGATCCTGCATGTGATCCTCGGAGTTATCCTGGCACTGATCCTGAATATGAAATTCAAAGGCCGCCGTTTTCTGAGGACCATCGTTCTGATCCCGTGGGCTATGCCTGCAGTAGTAGCCGGTATGGCTGCAAAATGGGCATTTAACAATGATTATGGTCTGATCAATGATTTTATCCGCTGGTTTGTACCGGGTTACCAGAACAGCTGGCTGATCAATACAGGTACTGCAAGAGCAGCGGTAATTGCAATGGACCTGTGGAAGGACCTTCCGTTCTTTGCAATCCTTGTACTTTCCGGACTTCAGTTTATTTCCGGCGATATCTATGAGGCAGCAAAGGTAGACGGTGCAAACGGGATTCAGAGCTTTTTCCGGATCACACTTCCGCTGATCGCAAAAAATGTCCTGACGTTATGTATTCCGTTCACACTCTGGAGACTGACAACCTTCGATCTGGTTTATTCCATGACATCTGGAGGCCCTGGAGAGGATACTGCGCTGATCGCATACAGAATCACAACAGAAGCATTTACAAATCTAAACGTAGGATATGCTTCGGCGCTGGCTATGCTGCTGTTTGTTGTAATGGCGATCTTCAGCTGGCTGAATATACGTGTTATGAATAAGTTTGACAGTTAGGGGGAATTATCGTGAAGAATACAGGAAAATATAATGTTTATCATGGAGTGGTAGCCGTTGGAAGATGGGTTCTGTTTGCAGTCGTGGCTTTTCTGATCCTGTTCCCGGTTTACTGGATCTTTATTTCTTCGATCACACCGTCAGGAGAACTGTTTAAAACACCGATCGATTATCTTCCGGATCATCCCACACTGGAAAGCTATAAATTTCTGATACAGAATGTAGGACTGCTTTCAAAGATCGGAAATACAGTTCTGATCGTAGGCCTTACACTTGTGATCAGTACCGTGCTGTGTGCAATGGCTGCCTATGGATTCTCAAGATTTAACTCAAAGGGAGTTTCTGTTGCATTTGCATTTGTGCTGGCTACCATGCTGATCCCTGAGGTTGTTACAGCCCGCCCGCTGTATGAGTTTATGCAGAAGGTAAAGCTGTATGATACATATCCGGGACTTATCCTTCTTTATATCAGTACCGTTATACCGTTTACGGTTCTGATCCTCAGAAACTTTGTCGGTGAGATCCCGATCTCACTGGAGGAGGCAGCTGCTATTGACGGCGCATCTTTTTCACAGAGACTGTTTACGATCGTTCTGCCGCTGATGAAGCCGGCGATCGCTACGGTTTGCATTATCAACTTTATTACCTGTCTGAATAACTTTTTCACACCGTTGTTTTATTCAAATGGTATTCAGGTACTTTCCGTTTCCATTGTACAGCTTCCGTTACGTGACAACATGTATGGAGTTCCGTGGGATCTTGTCAGCTCCATGGGATGGATCATCCTTCTTCCGATCATTATCTTTGTAGCTGTTTTTGAGAAACAGATCATGGATGGTATCATGGCAGGTGGAGTAAAAGCGTAAATATTTTTTAATTTCCAAAGGAAAGGAGAATGCAGATATGTATCAGGCATTTACAGGCGGACTTGGAGGAATCGCACTTGCAAAGCACGGAAAAAGCCGTGCGATCAATGCGGAGAATCCTCATGGAGAAAAAGGCAGAGGCGGTATGGCTGCAAGTCATCTGGGACCATCCAGAAAAGGAAGTCCGTGTCTTAAGGATATAGAGCCGGGAGCTGTGGTAACTCTGGCAGAAATGGAAGGACCGGGACAGATCAATCATATCTGGATCACAGTCGATAATAAAACTACAGAGGCAGATTGCTTTGTGCTGAGGGATCTTGTGATCCGTATGTACTGGGATGACGAGGAAACTCCTTCCGTGGAAAGTCCTCTGGGTGATTTCTTCTGCTGCGGATTCGGAAGGGAATGTTTTGTAAATTCTGTTCCGGTGGCTGTTGTTCCAAACAGGGGCTTTAACTGCTATTTCCCGATGCCGTTTAAGAAGAAAGCAAAGATCACACTGGAAAACCAGCATGCAAATAAAATCCCGGCTTTCTTTTATCAGGTAGATTACTGTCTCTATGATGAGCTTCCGGACGATATTGCTTATTTCCATGCGCAGTGGAGAAGGGAACGGTTGACAGAAAAAACAAAAGATTATACAATTTTGGATGGAGTAAAAGGAAAAGGCCATTATATAGGAACCTACATGGCACTTACCACACTGGAACGTTACTGGTGGGGCGAGGGAGAAATGAAGTTTTATATTGACGGAGATGAGGAGTATCCGACCATCTGTGGAACAGGAACGGAAGATTACTTTGGTGGTTCCTGGAGCTTTGCCAAACAGGTGGATGGAAAAACCGTGGAACAGAATTATAACACACCGTATCTGGGATATCCGTATTATTCTGCCCATGACGAGCTGATCCACAATTTTTATCATAATGATGACTGCCCGCCAATGAGAGGCTTTTACAGATGGCATTTACAGGATCCGATCTGCTTTGAAGAAGATCTTCGCGTTACGATTCAGCAGATAGGCGTCGGATACCGTGGCCTGTTTGAACGACAGGATGATGTGGCAAGTGTAGCGTACTGGTATCAGACACTTCCTCATGCACCGTTCCAGCCGTTGATGTCAAAAGAGGATAGATGGCCCAGATAAAAAGGGTGGTAGAGATTGAAAAAACAGGTATTTTGCGGGGTATTTGCCCTGGCTCTGGCAGTGACAGGATGTGGAGTCCAGAAGAAGGAGGCTGCATCTGATATTGTGCCGGAGAACAGACAGGAACTGACGATCCTTCATGTGGATGCAGGCACAGAAGGCTTTGATTCTTTTATCAGCCAGGCGGAAAAAGATCTTGGAATAAAGATCCATATTGAAAAATGTCCGGCCAATGCGGACAATCGCCAGGCCAAAATAGCAACTCTTCTGACATCAGGAGATGATTCTGTTGATCTGATCACAGTAAATGATGAGATGATATCCGAATTTAAACATAAGGGATTTCTTCTTCCGTTGGAAGATACGGTTATGACAGAGGAGACAGCGGCGAATTTTCTGCAGGAATACCTGAAAGAAATATGCATGTCAGACGGACATATTTTTTCGGTACCGTTCAGGATGGATATCATGGCATTCTGGGTGAACCAGGAATTGCTGGATCAGGCTGGTCTGGACAGACTCTCCTGTCTCAGTGATCTTGAGATCCTTCAAAAAAAGCTTCAGAATACGGGAAAATATGCATATGGGGATGCATGGGAGATTTCTTACATATATAATAGTATCAGCGAGTATGTCGATTTTTTCGGAGGAGATTATACAGACTGGACGGATCCGAAAACAAGAGAAGCGGCAGAATATATGAAGCGAATGCTGGATACAGGGATGATATCAGAGGAGAATCTGATCGACCAGCATGACCAGCTGAATGAAAAATTTATAAACGGCCAGTATGGATGTATGTTTATGTATACCGGTGTGTTGAGTACTTTTCAGAATGCAGGCGTGTATAGAAAAGATAAGATCCATATGGCACCATTTCCGGAATTTGACGAGAAGGTGACCAATATCGCAACCTGGCAGTATGTACTGAATAAAAATTCTGATCATAAAGAAGCAGCTCTGAAGTTCCTTCAGTATGTGTCCGGATATGAGGCCAGTAAAAATTACGGACAGCTGACAAAAATGTGTCCGGCAAGACTGGATGTGATCGAGGATAAGAATTTTGATTTGGATGGCATTGAAATGATCCGGCAATATCTGAAAGATTATAAGCTGAAGGCAAGACCACTGTGTGCCGATTCCATAGAAGCTGTTTCGGCTATGGGTACGGAATTTCAGAAATATGTGCTGGGACAGAAAACAGAAGCGGAATTTTTTGCCGGGGCACAGAACTGCATAGAACAGTATTACAAAAAAGCATCGTACTGATGCTTTTTTTGCTGCGAAAAAATAAGAACTTTTTTTCAAAACATATTGACAAATATTTTACATGGTGATATCTTAAAGACTGTAGATGTTAGCACTCCACTAAAATGAGTGCTAACAGATATAAAAAAAGAATCAACATCCGTCAGGAAAGAATAAAAAGGAAAGGAGATGGCTTCATGGAAGAGGTGTTGAATGAGCGCAAGCAAAAAATCTTAAAAGCAATCATCAAGACCTATATGGAGACCGGAGAACCGGTTGGCTCCAGGACCATTTCCAAGTATGCGGATCTCAATGTAAGTTCCGCAACGATCCGAAATGAAATGTCAGACCTGACAGATATGGGCTATATCGTCCAGCCTCATACCTCAGCAGGAAGAATTCCTTCTGATAAGGGCTACAGACTTTACGTTAATGAGCTGATGAAGGAGAAGGAAGCCGAGGTTGCAGAGCTGCGGGATCTGATCATTGAGAAGACAGATAAGATGGATAAGGTGCTTAAGAAGGTTGCGAAGGTTCTTGCTTCCAATACCAACTATGCTACCATGGTTTCCGTTCCGCAGTACAGCGGCAACAAGATCAAGTTCATCCAGCTGTCGAGAATGAGCGAGCTTCAGCTTGTGGCCGTGGTTGTCAGTGACAACAACACAGTCCGGAACCAGATCATCAATCTGGATGAGGAAATGGACGACCAGACGATCCTGAAACTGAATCTTCTTCTTAACACCAATCTCAATGGGATCCCGATCCAGGATATCAACCTTGGGATGATCGCCAGACTGAAGGAACAGGCAGGCAGCCACAGCGGTGTGGTGGCAACAGTTCTGGATGCAGTGGCAGCCACCATTCATGTGGAAGAGGAAGATATGGAGATCTATACTTCAGGTGCAACCAACATCTTCAAGTATCCGGAGCTTGCCGATAAAGAAAAGGCAACGGAGCTGATCTCCGCATTTGAGGAGAAGCATGAACTTGCCGATCTTGTAAAAGAACAGATGTCAGATGGAGAGAATACAGGAATCCAGGTTTATATCGGTGATGAGATGCCGATCCAGACCATGAAGGACTGCAGCATTGTAACTGCCAGATATGAACTGGGAGACGGAATGTATGGAACCATCGGGATCATCGGTCCCAAACGAATGGATTATGAGAATGTAGTGGACAGTCTGAAGGAACTTAAGAATCATCTGGATGACGTTTTGAAAAAGAAGAAAACTTAGAAAGGCGGTAGAAAAAAAGTGTCGGAGGAAACAAAGAAAACATCCGAAGAGCAGGAAGCGGAGAAGGAAATCCCCGTAACTGATGGAGATCAGGAAGAAAAAAGCCTGACACCGGAGGGAGAAGATCTGCCGGAGGAAGAAAACAATACTCCAGGCGAAGAAGCTGCCTCAGAGGATAAAAAAGAAGAAAAATCAAAAACTTCCTTCTTCGGAAAGAAGAAAAAAGATAAATCTGAGCAGAAGGTGGAGGAGCTTACCGATCGCCTGAAGCGTACCATGGCTGAATTTGATAATTTCCGTAAAAGAACGGAAAAAGAAAAATCCAGTATGTACATCATCGGAGCAAAAGAGATTGTTGAAAAGATCCTGCCGGTTGTGGATAACTTCGAAAGAGGTCTTGCACAGGCACAGGAAGGCGATGCTTTTGCAGATGGAATGAAAATGATCTACAAGCAGCTTACCACAACACTGGATGAGCTCGGTGTGAAGCCGATCGAAGCAGTTGGTAAAGAGTTTAACCCGGATTTCCATAATGCAGTGATGCATGTGGAGGATGAAGAGGTTGGAGAGAACATCGTGGTGGAAGAATTCCAGAAGGGTTACACCTACAAGGATTTTGTAGTACGCCACAGTATGGTAAAGGTTGCGAACTAACTGACAACAAACTTTATTTTAACAGATACAGACTAAAACAGGAGGAAAAAATCATGGGAAAGATTATTGGTATTGACTTAGGTACAACAAACAGCTGTGTAGCCGTAATGGAAGGTGGACAGCCGACAGTTATCGCAAATACAGAAGGCGCAAGAACAACACCATCCGTTGTAGCATTCACAAAAACAGGAGAGCGTCTGGTAGGTGAGCCTGCAAAACGTCAGGCAGTTACAAACGCAGACAGAACAATCTCCTCAATCAAAAGAGAAATGGGTACCGATTACCGTGTAACCATCGATGAGAAGAAATACTCTCCACAGGAGATCTCCGCAATGATCCTTCAGAAACTGAAAAAGGATGCAGAGGCATATCTTGGTGAGAAAGTAACAGAGGCAGTTATCACAGTTCCGGCTTACTTCAACGATGCTCAGCGTCAGGCAACCAAAGATGCAGGTAAGATTGCAGGTCTTGATGTAAAACGTATCATCAACGAGCCTACAGCAGCAGCTCTTGCATATGGCCTTGACAATGAGAAAGAGCAGAAGATTATGGTATACGACCTTGGTGGTGGTACATTTGATGTATCTGTGATCGAGATTGGTGATGGCGTTATCGAGGTTCTTTCCACAGCTGGTAACAACCGTCTTGGTGGCGATGACTTTGATAAGAAAGTTACAGATTACATGCTTTCCGAGTTCAAGAGAACAGAGGGCGTAGATCTTAGCAACGATAAGATGGCTCTTCAGAGACTGAAAGAGGCAGCTGAGAAAGCTAAGAAAGAGCTTTCTTCCGCAACAACAACAAACATTAACCTTCCGTTCATCACAGCAACAGCTGAAGGACCGAAGCATTTCGATATGAACCTTACAAGAGCTAAATTCGATGAGCTGACACATGATCTTGTAGAGCTGACAGCTGAGCCGGTTCGTCGTGCACTGTCTGATGCAGGTATCACAGCTTCTGAGCTTGGACAGGTACTTCTGGTTGGTGGTTCTTCCCGTATCCCGGCAGTACAGGATAAAGTAAGACAGTTAACAGGCAAAGAGCCGAGCAAGAACCTGAATCCAGATGAGTGTGTTGCACTTGGTGCTTCCGTACAGGGTGGTAAACTTGCAGGTGATGCAGGTGC
>JABLTO010000774.1_pt1 | contig 13518 bp, 8 predicted proteins | sample 7160091 | NCBI WGS metagenome assembly JABLTO01 (sample SAMN14651225, study PRJNA627086) | human gut metagenome | isolation source: feces | host: Homo sapiens
TCGTGAATACATCCAGTATTCACTCCGCTTTTTGTTTCATCTGACGAAAAATTTGACGACGCATCTGTCGCACAATCTTTGTGCGGTATTGCCGTTGCATTATTTCTCTGCAAACACCGTGCTTTGCAGCTGCTGCTTGGCGGCATCGAGGTCGATCTCCAGCACCGACTGCCCGCCGACATCTGCCCCCTGAAACGTGCCGTCTGCCGGCACACGCTGCTGCTGCATGTCATAGGTCGCCAGCTTGAACGGCGTAGTAAGGGCATAGCCGTACAGCCCCAGAGCCGACATGTTGGTCGTCATCTTCGGCAGTGCTCCCATGCACACGGGGAGCAGCCGGAACGGGTTGCCCTTGACCTTGCTCATGACCTGGCTCATCACTGTCCGCTGCCGTTCGGTACGCTCAAAGTCGGCGTTGCCCACATAGCGGATACGGCTGTAGGAGAGAGCCTGCTTGCCGTCCAGCGTCAGCTTGCCGCCGCCGTCCAGCAGGTCGTCCTCCCGATCGTCGCCCATGATTTCATTGACTTCGCTGATGAGGATCTCGTTGACTGCCTCCGCCTCACGGTCGGAGATCTCCAGTTCCACGCCGCCCACCGCATCGATCATGGCGGCACACGCGGCAAAAGTAATCATCACATAATCGTCAATATGTACGTCGAAATTCTCCTCCAGCGTGTCCATCAGCAGTTCCGGCCCGCCGTAGGAATACGCCGCGTTCAGCTTGTCGCTGCCGTATCCCGGAATATCCACATAGGCATCACGCATAAAGGAAGTCATATAGATCTGATCGGTGCGGGAGTTCATGGACACCAGAATCATAGAGTCCGAACGCCCCCGTTCCTCGTTGGGGTCACGGGTGTCCGTGCCGATCACCAGCACGCTTTTCACATAGGCAGCGTCCATGCTGCCGCTGGTCACGCCGCGGTCGCCGGTGCTCACCCGATTCATGCCCAGAATGCCGATCATGGCAACTGCCGAGTACAGGAGGAACACCGCCACCACGATCGTCAGCAGCACCCGAAACAGCCTGCCCAGAAACGAGCCTTTCCGGCGGCGGTGCACAGTCGGACGACGGCTGTCGCTCTCCTGTCGGGGAGCCGTGTGCTGACGGGGAGCACTCTGCGGCGGTGCACTTTGTCTGCGGGGCGGTTCCTGCCGCGGCGGTGCACTGGGACGGGGCTGCTGTGCCGGTCTGGGCTGGCTCTGCCGCGGGGCACTCTGTCCCTGTCGGGGAGCACCTTGCCGCGGCTGCTGGCGGTAGACATTCTGCTGGGGCTGCCGTGCCGGCTGGCGATACCCCTGCGGCTGTCCGCCGGTGTGCGAAGCATACCCGCCGCCCTGCGGCTGCCGGTAACCGTTCTGGGAGTACCCCTGCTGCCCGTAGCCGTTCTGGGAGTACCCCTGCTGCCCGTAGCCGTTCTGGGGGTATCCCTGCTGGCCGTAGCCGTTCTGGGCTTGACGGCGAACCTGCTGGGCGTTCAGCTGTTGGGTGTCATACTGGTCGGTCGAACCGCCGGATTCAGCGGCACGGAAGAACATGGTTTCTTCGCCGTCGGTATTGTCCTGATGTTTATGATTGCGTTCCATAATAATCAACTCCTTGCGGCGGTCAGCCCGTCGCCCAGTGGAAATGGCGGCAACAGTTGCCCGTTGCCCTCCGCGGGATTTCTGCTTGCGAAAAATCTGCGGGCGAATGATACTGCGGGAGAAGCTCCCCTGAAAGGGCACCCGTAGGGCGTGCCTTGTGCTGAGCTGGCACCGCAGGTGACTGAAGGGTACTTCCGTGAAACCTCGCACAACAAGCAAAAGATTCCACAAGAACCCCTCCACCGTCTGCGACGGTTCCCCTCGTACTGAGCGGTCCCCTCTGCCCTGCGGGCATCTCCCCACCCCGTGGGGAGTCACCCCTAAAGGGGAGGCTCTTTTACATTTAGGCTCCCCTTTAGGGGAGCTGTCACCGCAGGTGACTGAAGGGTATTTCCGTGAAGCCTCACACAACAAGCAAAAGATTCCACAGAAGAACCCCTCCACCAGCTACGCTGGTCCCCCTCCCCTTTCAGGGGAGGCTTTACTCAGGCTCCCCTGAAAGGGCACCCGAAGGGCATGCCTTGTGCTGAGCTGGCAAGCCGTAGGCTTGACTGAGGGGTTATCTCATAAAACTTTTCGCTCTCACCTACCGCAGCCGCACAGCCAGGGCTGTGACAACAGTGAGGATCACGTGATAGATCAGGAAAAAGTATGCCGTCATCTTCTCATAGGCACCGGTCACCACGTGGATCATCGCCAGCGACAGCCCCAGCAGTCCTGCCACTACCAGCAGGATCACGCCGATCACTGCGGCACGGCGTACCCGTCTTGCTCCCAGCAGGAGTGCACCGGCACCGAAGCCGCTGTCCCCTACGGTCATGGAAGCACTGACACAGCCAAGGCCACCGGTTTCCCGCTGGAACAGGTGGTGCATCGAGGTGGGGATAATTTTCAGATAGGACTCCGGAAAGTCAAACAGAGCAGAGAGCCGCCGCAGCGAAACGGAGCAGTCCACGCTTCGCAGGATCAGTGCCACACGCTCCTGCCGCAGTGCCTGCATCTGCCGTTTGACATGGGGATCTGCCGTAATGCGAATGGAGAACAGTGCCGCCAGCATGCCGCTGACTGACAGATACAGCACATCGCCGTTACCCTCCGCCAGTTCGGCTTCTCTGGTCTTGGTGGGCAGCCCTTCGATGTTGTGGTTCGCCATCATTTCACGGCTGCCGAACAGCACCCGCTGATTGGCGATCCAGCCGCAGAAGCCCTGTCCGTCCTCGCAGACGAACTCGTCCACCGGCAGAAGCGTTCCCACATCGGGGATCATCTCCGCAAAGGCACCCTGTAACATGCTGTCGCCGTGGTGCACCAGACTGGCTGCGTCCAGCAGCACATCGTCCACCTTGGCACCGGAAAAGACCTTCATGCCCTCGATCTGTACCGAGCCCTTGGGGAACAGGTCGTTCGCCTCTACCAGCAGGGCGTTGGTGTCGAAAAAGTCGTCCACGCTCTGATAGCCCAGCATGGCACTGTTGGAAGCCGCCGCCCTGCGGGACTCCCGTTCCAGCGGCAGATTGACCACCAGTGCACTGGCAGTACAGCAGCTTGCCGTCTGGAGCAGTGCCAGCATGGAGCACAGGAAACTGATCCACGGCATGCCGACCGCCGTTCCCATGCGGATCAAAGTCATGCCCACGGCGATCAGCAGGGTGACAATGCCGCAGATCGGTGTCATTGTCCGGCACAGCCCGTCCGCCATATCCGTGGAATAGGAATACCGGAGAATATCGCACAAGCCGTCCGCTTTCCGCACTGCCGTCACAATAGGAATATCGTGGAGCACGCCCCGTGTGAGCAGTTCCGCAGTTTCCTCCTGCGAAACATAGGAGAGCACCCGCTTTTGTCCCTCGCGGGAAATGACGTTCACGTTCCGCAGAGCACGGCGTACCATCAGCAGCCGCCCGATGATATTGCAGAACAGAGCCAGCAGAGCACAGGGCACATAGAGGTGCACCGTGTCCATTGCCAGAACGTCCGGCGAGATCACCACGCAGACTGCCCCCAGCAACGCCGGCACCAGCGGCAGCACTGCCATGCTGTCACTGTCCGCATGAAACCGGAGCAGGTTCCACAGCCCGTTTTTCACGGTGGGGAACATCACGCCCAGCCCCAGCAGTCCCAGTGCCAGCTGAATGATGCCGTAGCCGCGGGGTGTGACCAGTGCCGTAAAGGCACCGTTCCCCAGCACTTCCGTGCACGCCAGCACCGCCCCTGCCACAGTCAGCACCAGCACGGCGATAAACCGGAAAAATACCACATTCCGGAGATTTTCCAGCGTTTTCTTCACCAGTTCCAAGTTGTCGGGCTGCCGCTTTTCCGCGTCTGCCCCAAAGGTATGGCTCCGCACCCGCTGGCGGACAGGGCGAAACCGGCTGGTCTGCTGGCTGCCCTGATAGTAATAGTCCTGTTCTTCCTCCCAGTGCCGCCGCGAAACCGGCGGTTCTTCATCCGTTCCCACCGGCTCTGCCCGCTGGAATTCGCCGGTGACAGATTCCTTGAGGTAGGCACTGTCCGGCACATTCCGGCGGCGTTTCTTTTTCTTTTCCCGTGCACGGGTGGAATCTTCCATCTGCCGCACATTGGGGCGGTGCCGCTGGGGTGCGGCGGTATCTTCTTCCATCAGCTTGACTGCACCGTCATAGCCGCTGTCGCCGGTTTCGGTGTAAGAAGCCTGATACCGTCCGGCACCGGCGGCGTTGACAAAGGACACGTTTTCCCGCCGGAGGTGCTGGGTGGGAAAGCGTTCCCGCAGCACCGGTGCCGCATCTGCTTCCTGTGCTGCCTGTGCCGCCTTGCTGGCTTTGATGTGGGAGATCGTAGACTTGATGTCCACCAGTTCTTCCGCGTTCTCCGGCGGCGGGGCAACCGTGTCATAGCCGGCACGTTCCCGCGAAAGCGGACGCTCAGACGTTGCCGCATTCACCAGCTTTTCGGTTTCCAGTGTCCCGCGGGACAGGGGCTGTTCCGAGGTGTGCCGGATTCCGGAGCGTTTGCCGTCCGCACTGTATTCGTTTAAGATTTCTTCTAATGTAAATTTATGGTCTGCCATAATACACTCCTGTGAAAATTTGAGAAGTGATTCTCCGAAAATGATTGTTGCCGCCGATGCCCTAAAACTGCCTGAAACAAGCCGCCCCTGAAGGGGTGGAGGGGTTCTCATGTGAAATCTTTTGCTTGATGAAAAAGACTTACGAGATAACCCCTCAGTCAGTGCTACGCACTGCCAGCTCCCCTTTCAGGGGAGCCTATAGCTACCGGTTCAGCACAGACACGCCCCTATAGAGAAGCCTGAATGTAAAAAAGCCGCCCCTTTAGGGGAGGGGAACCAGCGTAGCTGGTGGAGGGGTTCTCATGTGAAATCTTTTCCTCAATGAAAAAGACTTACGAGATAACCCCTCAGACTCTCCCCGTCCGTCACTTTGCCAGCCGCTGCCGCACTGCCTCGTACAGGAAGATGCCCGCTGCCACGGAAGCGTTCAGCGAGTTGACTTTTCCACGCATAGGCAGGCTCAGCATGGCATCGCACTTTTCCCCAACCAGACGGCTCATGCCGAAGCCCTCCGAGCCGATGACAAACGCCGTGCCGCCGGTGAAGTCCGCATCGGTATAGCTGGTGCCTGCGGCATCGGTGCCGTAGATCCAGACATTGTTTTTCTTGAGGATCTCCATGGCGGAAGCCAGATTGGGCACCCGTGCCACCGGCAGCCAGCTTGCGGCTCCCGCAGAGGTCTTGCCCACGGTCAGCGTCAGGGACGCACTCCGCCGCTTGGGAATAATTACGCCGTGTGCACCGGCAGCTTCTGCCGTCCGGATAATGGCACCCAGATTGTGAGGATCCTGAATCCCGTCACACAGCACCAGCAGCGGCGGTTCGCCCTTTTCGGCAGCACGCTCCAGCAGTTCTTCCAGCGAAACGTATGTGCCGCAGGCACCCTCTGCCGCAACGCCCTGATGCACTGCCCCGCCGGTCAGCTGGGTCAGCTTGGACTCTGTCACAACCTTTACGGGAATGCCCTGCTCCTTGGCAAGGCTGATGATCTCCTGCAAGCCGCCGCTTTCCTGCCCCACATAGAGCATGTCGATCCTGGCACCGCTGCGGAGTGCTTCCATAACGGGATTTCTGCCGGCGATCCGGTCATTTTCCGTTTCCGGCATTTCCGCAGGCTTCTGCCGGCGGGACTGTGGTTTTCTCTGGCTCATATATTCCTCCGTATCTCCTGCGGCATGGCATTTCCCCACGCCCGTTGCAGGACACTGTCTGTTTTTTTACGATGCTATCCATTATAGCATATCTCCGGAGAAAATACAAGGTTTTTCGTGTGAGAGGGAAAATTGACAAGAAAGATTGCACAGGAACCCCTCAGTCACCTGCGGTGCCAGCTCCCCTTTCAGGGGAGCCTATAAGCTACCGATTCAGCACAAGACACGCCCTTCGGGTGCCCTAGCCTCCCCTGAAAGGGGTGACTCCCCACGGGGTGGGGAGATGCCCGCAGGGCAGAGGGGACCGCTCAGTACGAGGGGGACCAGCGAAGCTGGTGGAGGGGTTCTTCCGTGGAATCTTTTTCCTCACGCATCAGGCTCTACAAAAGAATCTCTCAGAAAAGCTTTTTACATTATAGGGACACTTTCAACAATCACTATCCCCCACTACAGCACCAACAAACAAACCGCCGCCGTGCCCAGACAGCTCAGCAGCACCAGCAGGAGCGTCCGGAGCCAGAAGCGTTTTTCTGCCCGTTCCGGTGCCGCTTCCCGCAGCAGTGCGTCCGCGTCCGCCTGCGAAAGCTGCTGGGGCAGCTTGGTCACGCCGGGCTTGAGATAGAACACCGCACGTTCAAAATACAGACTGTCCGGACGGTTCACTTCGATGATTTTTTTCTGTACGCCTTTTACCATAGCCATTCCTCCTGCGGCAGCCGGTGCATGCCGGTACTGCCGAATGATTTCACAGGAAGTATGTGCACATTGTGAACCACTCAAACAGAACAAACCTGTTTTTCCACAAAGTCCCCCGTTCCGACAGGAATTTCTGTGGAAAACTCTGTGGAAACTGTGGAAAACGTCCGGTTTTTCCAATCTGTCCCCTATTGTGGAATCCGGTGGAGAATGTTTGAACAGTGTTTTATTTTAGGCAATACCGCACAAAGCTTGTGCGACAGATGCGTCGTCAAATTTTCCGTCAGATGAAACAAAAAGCGGTATTGCCTTTATTCACAAACTGCCGTCAGCGGCAGCGGAGAAGCTTCCGTCCGGAACGGTGCCGCCGGAATCCCGTTTTTCCCGAACAGCGTAACTGCACCGTAGTTCACCCAGTTGTACCGTGCCGCAGCAGGAGCCGGCACTTCTGCCGCCGTCAGCCGCACCGTGTCGCCGTCCAGCACTGCTCTGGCATCGTGATACACCCCGTCTGCACCGGCGATCTGGAAGCCGCAGGGTTCCCCGTGCCACTCCATGCCCTGTGCCGCGTGGGAAAAGAACACCGTCAGCGTACTGCCCTCCACGACGAAACTGCGGAAGATCGGTCCGAACGCCTCCAGTTCCCGTTCCCCGTAGACCAGCTGCCGAGCCTGCAACGCCAGCCGGTGTCCCACAGGGTGCTTGTCTACAGGGTGAATGTTGCAGTATTCGCCGCAGTCCAGAATCACGGCAATGCCGGTATGCTTTACCGTCTGGTATACCTGCATCTGTGCCTCCCGCAGCCGGCTCCACGCCCCGTTTTCCGGCGTGTCCGCATAGGTGTGCATGGGCAGCTGCACCAGAATGAACGGCAGCCGGGCATCTTCAAAATCCTGCCGCCAGCGGGCAATCAGCATTGTCAGCAGTGTACCATAAGTATCCGGTCGGATCTCGTCGTTTTCGCCCTGATAATAGAAAAATCCCCGAATGGTATAGGGCACTACCCTTTGCAGCATGGTGTGGTACATGCCGGCAGGACGGTAGGGGCTCTTGATGCCCAGCGGCCCGGGGTAACGGTTTTCCCCGCAGCGGCGAATGATCTCGTCCCACGGCATATTGCTGTCCTCCTGATAGCACTTCTGCATGCGGCTCTCCCATGCGGTGTGATATGCCACGTATTCGTCATACTCGGCGATCATTTCCGCGTCCGTCTTTCCCGCGGCGGCATCGGCGTAGTCCTGCAAATAGGGGTGACCGGCAGCGTGTGCCTGCAGATCGGATTCCGGCAGCCAGCAGCTGACCGATGAGCCGCCGTAGTTGCAGCCGATAATCCCCACAGGAACGCCCTGTGTCTGTGCCAGTTCCTTCGCCGCCAGATACGCCGCCGCAGACCATGTGCCGCTGGTTTCCGGATCCGGCAGTTCCCAGCGGGCAGCGTTCCATGCAGCAGTGTAGGCATCGTCTGCGAACGTATTCCGCGGCACCTGAAAATACCGCACGTTGGAGTTCCGGCACTGTTCCAGTTCCGCCGTTCCGTTCCTGGCATCTTTCAGCATAAATTCCATGTTGGACTGCCCGCCGGCAAGCCAGACTTCCCCGAATGCCACGTCGGAAAATTCCTGTTCGTTTACCGTCAGGGTACAGCCCGTGCCCGCAGGCATCGGCGGCAGCGTCACCCGCCATGTTCCGTCCTGCCGCACCGCGGAAGAAACGGTACAGTGCCGCTGGGGAACGGAAACGGTCACCGGCTCCCCTGCGGTGCCCGTCCCGAAAACGGCAATGGGCTTGCCCCGCTGGAGCAGCATGTGGTCTGTAAAAATGGCTGCACAATGTGTCATATGAATTCCACCTCGTTGTTTTTTCAGACAGCACGGCATCAGACGGTGCTGTTCGAATGCTACCTGTATTATACAAGGTTTTGCAGAAGATGTCAACGAGGGGTATTGCCCAAATATTCCCACGGAAATCAATTTTCAAAAATATGTTGATTTAAATTGTGCCAAATTATGAAGTTTGACAAGGAAGGCTCCCCTGAAAGGGGAGCTGGCAGTGCGTAGCACTGACTGAGGGGTTTCCACTTATGCCGGAAACGCCATAAAAGGATTTTACGAAAGAACCCCTCCACCGCCTAACGGCGGTCCCCCTCCCCTTTCAGGGGAGGCTATCATGAAAATTGATTTCCGTGCTATATTCCCGCCGGCACTTGACACACCGCCCGCTCCGTGATACAATAGCCTATTATAACCGAAAGCAAGGAGCAGATACTTATGGCAAAACAACACTGGAAAGGCAGCGTCCTGCTGGCACCCGTTCCGCCCACGCTGGTCACCTGCGGCACCATGGAACACCCCAACGTGCTGACCATTGCATGGACAGGCGTGCTGGCAACGCACCCGCCCATGACATATATTTCCGTTCGTCCCTCCCGCTATTCCTATGATCTGATTCGGGAATCCGGCGAATTCGTCATCAATCTCCCCACCTCTGCCATGATGAAAGCCACCGACTTCTGCGGTGTCCGCAGCGGCAGGGACGTGGACAAGTTCGCCCAGTGCCACCTGACACCGGAGCCGGCACAGACCGTTAAGGCTCCCCTGATCGCAGAGTGCCCCGTCAGTCTGGAATGCCGCGTCACCGCCACCAAGGAACTGGGCACCCATACGGTATTCGAAGCGGAGATCACCGGTATCAACGTCGAGGAACAGTACCTCGACAGCAAGGGCAAACTGAATCTCCAGCAGTGCGGTCTGATGGCATACGCCCACGGCGAATACTTCGCTCTGGGCAGAAAGCTGGGGAACTTCGGGGATTCCGTCCGGAAAAAGAAGAAAAAACGCCCCGAACACAAGAAGCAGAAGCCGCAGAAGTAAGCTCTAAAATCTTTAATAATTAGACTCCCCTGAAAGGGCACCCGTAGGGCGTGCCTTGTGCTGAATCGGTAGCTATAGGCTCCCCTGAAAGGGGAGCTGGCAAGCCGCAGGCTTGACTGAAGGGTTATCTCGTAACTCTTTTACACCAAGAAAAAAATTCACGAAAGAACCCCTCCACCGCCTAACGGCGGTCCCCCTCCCCTTTCAGGGGAGGCTTTTATTCAGGCTCCCCTGAAAGGGGAGCTGGCAGTGCGTAGCACTGACTGAGGGGTTTCCACTTATGCCGAAAACGTCATAAAAAGATTTCACGAAAGAATCCCTCCACCGCCTAACGGCGGTTCCTCCCCCGCCTTGACTTTTCCACAAAATCTGCTATAATATAGGTGTACAGGAACATCTTGCAGAAGTCCCTGTCTGTTGTCTGCATAACTGCTGCTTCTCTGGGCAAACTAAGGACGCACTGAAAAACGTTTCCGATATTTTAGGAAACACTGAATAAAGCCCGCCTGACGGCTTTTCACGCACAAGCTTTATTCAGTGTTTCCTTTACCCAAAGGAGCAGCACTATGGCTAACACGACACCATCTGACAGCAAGTCCCCCGCAGAAGAACAGCTGGATCAGGCACAGCTGATCGAAGAAACCGGCAGCGTCCGGACACCCAACGCCAAGCACCTGATCCACTGCCTGAACATCATCGGTCAGGTGGAGGGACACAACGTGCTGCCGGAGGACACCAAGACTACCAAATACGAACACGTCCTGCCGGCACTGGTGGCGATCGAACAGGACCGCAGCATTGAAGGGCTGCTGATCCTGCTCAACACCATGGGCGGCGATGTGGAAGCGGGGCTTGCCATTGCGGAAGTCATCGCCGGCATGCAGACCCCCACGGTTTCACTGGTGGTGGGCGGCGGTCACTCCATCGGGATCCCTCTCGCCGTCAGTGCGGACGTTTCCCTCATCGTGCCCTCTGCCTCTATGACTGTGCACCCTGTCCGTACCAGCGGGCTGGTGCTGGGCGTGCCGCAGACAACCATTTACTTTTCAAAAATTCAAGAGCGTATCACAGGCTTCATCACCAGCCACAGCCGCATCTCCAAGGCTCGGCTGGAAAACATGATGCTGAACACACAGGAAATGGCAACCGATATGGGAACGGTCATCTCCGGTGCAGAAGCGGTGGAATGCGGGCTGATCGACCGGCTGGGTTCTCTCCGCGATGCCATTGATGCACTCTATCATCGGATAGAAACACAGGAACTGCGACCGTCCGGAAACGCGAAAGCCTGAATTTTCAGCATTGCAGTTCTTTTCAGAAAGGCGTAACATTGGCAAAAAAATCTGCGTCTTCGAAAAAGAAGACTTCAAAACCCGCAGCGAAAAAGAAGCCGGCAGCCAGGAAAAAGACTGCCGGCACTTCTGCTGCACAGACCTCCAAGGAGGAGGCTCTGGCAAAGCTGAACCAGCAGCAGAATGGCAACACCAAATTTCAGTCAGTGGTACTTTTCACCAGTGCCATTTTATTTTTTCTGCTGGCATTCGTCCACGGCAACGCCGGCTGGTATCTCATGCACTGCATTATCCGCGGCATTTTCGGCTTTTCCATTCTGCTGGTGCCGATCCTGCTCATGGCGGCTGCCTACTTCACCGAACGCCAGTCCGGCATGAACCTCACCAAACGGCTGCTGCTGAGTCTGGGGCTGACCGTGCTGGTGAGCAGTTTTTTCCAGATCATATTCGTGGGCGACATCGGCAAAAAGGGCTTTTTCCGCTGCTTCAAATATCTGTTTGTAGCAGGCACGGAAAACGCTTTCGCCAGCGGCGGAGCGATCAGTACGTTCCTCGCCTATCCGTTCCTGCGGATCATCGGCACACCCGGAGCACAGATCATCATCATCTGCCTGCTCTTTCTCACCATTATGCGGCTGATGGATCTGAGTATCCGGCAGCTGTGGTGGTACATAGGCTTTCCGTTCCGGAAACTCAGGGAACTGTGGAACCGTGATCCGGAATGGGCAGACGATATTCCCGAAGATGCCGCCGCAGAGGAAGAACCGGAATTCCTGCTGCCGGAACAGCACGCCCCGAAAATTGCAAAGGTACACCGCAAAGGCACTGTCCAGCCACAGCCGGAACCGGCTGCCGCAGAACCGGCTCTGGACGCAGACATTCCGGACTTTGTGGCTGCCGACCAGCCGCTGCCGTCGGAACTGGACGACATGATCCGGAACAGCTATTCCCAGCCGCAGGACGATGCCCCCTATACGCCGGCGTATGACATGGACATTGACATTCCCCTTCCGGACAGCGAGCCGGACAACGCCGCGATCGTATCACCGGATGAACTGCTGCAGGATCCGCCGGAACTGGCTGAGCCTGCCGCAGAAACAGAGAACCCGTCAGAACCGGCTGCTCCGGCAGCACCGACGGTTCCGGCACGTCCCTACCAGATCCCCAGCATCGACTTTTTGCAGAACGGTGTCAGCCGTGCCGGCGACCCCGCGGTAGATCAGGAGATGAAAGAAAAAGCGGGCATTCTGGTGGACACGCTGAAAAGCTTTGGCGTGACTGTCCGCATTACCGGTATTTTCCGCGGTCCTTCCGTCACGCGGTATGAGATACAGCCTGCCGCCGGCATCAAGGTTTCCAAGATCACCGGACTGGCAGATGACATTGCCCTGTCGCTGGCGGCACAGGGTGTCCGCATCGAAGCCCCCATTCCGGGGAAGCCGGCGATCGGCATCGAAGTCCCCAACAGCCACAAGGACACCGTTTCCCTGCGGGAGATTCTGGAGAGCGACAGCTTCCGCAGTTCCAAGAGCAAGCTGGCGTTTGCCGTGGGGCGGGATATTGCCGGCAACGCCGTCATCGGCGACATTGCACGGCTGCCCCATATGATTATCGCCGGAGCCACCGGTTCCGGTAAGTCGGTCTGCACCAACTCCATTATCATGAGTATCCTGTACCATGCCACACCGGAGGAAGTCAAGCTGATCCTGATCGACCCGAAGATCGTCGAATTCACCGTCTATGAGGGCATTCCCCACCTGCTGATCCCAGTGGTCACCGACCCGAAAAAGGCTGCCGGTGCGTTGAACTGGGCAGTGCAGGAGATGCAGCGGCGGTATAACCTGTTCGCCGAAAACAGCGTCCGCGATCTGGGCGACTACAACGCCGCGGCTGCCCAGCCGAACAGTCCGCTGGAGCCTATGCCCCAGATCGTAGTCATTATCGACGAGCTTGCCGATCTGATGATGACCACGTCCAAGGAAGTGGAAGATGCGATCTGCCGTCTGGCACAGAAAGCCCGTGCGGCAGGCATGCACCTCATCATTGCGACACAGCGGCCTACCACGGACATCATCACCGGACTTATCAAGGCAAATATCCCCAGCCGTATCGCCCTGTCTGTCATGTCGCAGGTGGACTCCCGCACCATTCTGGACACCGGCGGTGCGGAAAAGCTGCTGGGACACGGCGATATGCTGTACCTGCCCAACGGCAAGATCAAGCCGGTGCGTGTACAGGGCTGTTTCACCTCCACCAAGGAGATCGAAAAGGTGGTGGACTTTATCAAGTCCCAGACTCAGAGCGAATACAGCAACGAGATCATGGAGCAGGTAGAACAGAACATTCCCGTCACCAAGGCAGAGGGAAAGACAAAGGAACAGCGAAAAGATTCCGGCGAGCCGGAACCGGGCAGCGACGAGGACATTTTCGAACGTGCCATTGAAGTGGTCGTAGAAGCCGGACAGGCCTCCACCTCCTCCCTCCAGCGGCGGCTGAAGCTGGGCTATGCCCGTGCCGCACGCATCATGGACGAACTGGAGGAAAAGGGCATCATCGGCCCCTATGAGGGTGCCAAGCCCCGCAGAGTGCTGATGTCCAAGGAGCAGTTTGCCGAACGGAAAATGCGGCGGCTGCAATAAAAAACCACACCGTAATATTATATTGTAATTTTTAAAGCTTTATAGATTAGGCTCCCTTGAAAAGGGAGCTGGCAGCCGTAGGCTGACTGAGGGATTTTGCCGCGAAATCTGCAATTCAAGAAAAAGATTGCACCAGAATCCCTCCACCAGCTTCGCTGGTCCCCCTCGTACTGAGCGGTCCCCTCTGCCCTGCGGGCATCTCCCCACCCCGTGGGGAGCCACCCTTTTCAA
>JABLTO010116312.1_pt1 | contig 13517 bp, 13 predicted proteins | sample 7160091 | NCBI WGS metagenome assembly JABLTO01 (sample SAMN14651225, study PRJNA627086) | human gut metagenome | isolation source: feces | host: Homo sapiens
CAAGCCCGAGCACCGCGCGCGCTTTTGCTTCTTTTCTAAAAAGAAGTCCCTCGCCGGGACGAGGCGATTCCCGATAACGCTGGAAATCCAGATTCCGATGGAGTTTAACCGCAGCGCCACAATCCCCACAACCCCAAAAGCGCTGGCACTGCCTGCGCGCAGGCGCACAACCCCAAAATTCCACCCCTGGCAGCGTTGGCTGCCCGGGCAAAAAGGAGGCTTCCATGGCCGTTCATCCCGATGCCGCAGAAACGCTTGCGCTTCTCGATGCACTCCAGATCCCTTACCGCTATTACAGCCACAGCCGCGCCCGCACCATGGCCGATTGCGCGGGCATCGGAGCGGACGTAGGCGCGCAGCATTTCAAAAACCTGTTCCTTTCCGACCGCAGGCGGAGCGTGTTCGTGCTGCTGCTGCTCGCCCCGGAAAAAACCTTTCATACCGCGGATATTTCAGCACAGCTTGGCACGGCGCGCCTTTCCTTCTGCACGGCGGAAGAGCTTTATGCAAAGCTCGGCCTTCTACCCGGCGCCGTGACGCCCATGGCACTTGCCCGCCCAAACGCAAAGGATGTCCGCGTCGCAGTGGACAGGGACATCCTGCAAATGGAAACCGTATGCGTGCATCCCTGCACGGCGGAGGCTTCCCTCGCGCTGCCGTGCGCGGAGCTGCTGCGCTTTCTCGCCCATTGCGGCAACCCGCTCAGCTACGTGGTCGCCGGGTGATCCCCTCATGCGCTGATTAGGAACACCCAGCTCCTTGCGCCATCCGCCTCCCCGGTCGCAACCAGCGCTCCATAGGGAAGGTCGCCTTCATAGGCTTTCACGCGATCCATGCTGCCCTCTGCTATGGAGTATTCGGCCACGCCCTCGCCTTCTGCAAAGAAGCCTTCAAGCCCGGCAAGCGCTGCAGAAGGCTGCACCAGCTCGAGCGCATAACTTTCAAAATGCGCTTTGTCATGCTCGGAAAGCCAGGCGTGTGCCGACTCGATCAGCCAGTAAAGGTCGCCCACCGTAAGCAGCGCTTCCGCCTGCTGCGGCTCCCCTTCTTCCACGCTGAACCCCGCATACGCTTCATAGGAAACCGTTTCGCCCGATTCCACCGCAATGCGCACCTGCCGCACCAGGTTCTCCCGAACCGTAAGCTGCAGGGCTGCGATGCGCGCGTCCCCTGCAAGATCCGGCATCCAGTTATCTCCGAGCATTTCATAATCAAGCCCACGGTCGCAGCCGGAGAGCAAGGGGAGCATTAGGCAAATCAGAAGCGCCAAAATCCGTTTCATCCGTTCTTTTTCCTTTCTGCCAATCCATAAAAATCCATTGCATGGCATGCCCTGTTGCGCAGAGCTGGCTTGGCAAATGCGCATGCGCACTCGCCCGTATGGATAGAGTGGCATCAAACGCGCCGAAAGTCAAGCGGAAAAGATGGCGCTTGCACATACGCGCCCATTCCTTGGGAAAAATCGCTTTTTTGCGTTGACATCTTCCATAATATTTTAGATAATAGTCTGTATTGTACGGGAACCGCACAAACTAAGGCTATTATTTTTTAGGAAAGGGCGTGAAACGAATGGAAGAGCTCAAAGCGGCACCGAAAAATTTCATCGAGGAATTCATCGAGCAGGATATCGAACAAAAGGGGTTGACGCATATCCAAACGCGCTTCCCGCCCGAACCGAACGGGTACCTGCACATTGGCCACGCAAAAGCGCTGTTCATCGATTTCTCCATGGCTGAAAAATTCGGCGGGAAATGCAACCTGCGCTTTGATGATACCAACCCCACCAAGGAGGATGTGGAATACGTTGACGCCATCAAGTACGACATCCACTGGCTGGGTTTTGATTGGGACAAACTGCGCTTTGGTTCGGAATATTTCGATACCTGCTACGAGCTTGCGGTGAAGCTGATCGAAAAGGGCGTAGCCTATGTGGATGACCTCAGCAAGGATGAAATGCGCGAATACCGCGGAACGCTCACCGAGCCGGGCAAAAACTCCCCCTTCCGCGACCGGAGCATCGAGGAAAACCTCGAGCTGTTTGAGCGCATGAAGAACGGCGAATTCCCGGACGGCAGCCGCACGCTGCGCGCGAAGATCGACATGGCCTCCCCCAACATCAACCTGCGCGACCCTGCGCTTTACCGCATCCTGCATATTCCGCACCATCAAACGGGGGATAAGTGGTGCATCTACCCGATGTACGATTTCGCGCACCCGATCCAGGATGCCATCGAAGGCGTGACCCATTCGCTCTGCTCGCTCGAGTATGAAGCGCACCGCCCGCTGTATGACTGGGTGGTGGAGCAGTGCGAGTTCAAAAACAAGCCGCGGCAGATCGAGTTTGCGCGGCTCAACCTCACCAACACCATCATGAGCAAGCGCTACCTGCGCCGCCTGGTGGAGGAAGGCCACGTTTCCGGCTGGGATGATCCGCGCATGCCCACGCTCTGCGGCCTGCGCAGGCGGGGCTATACGCCCGCGGCCATCAAGGATTTCCTCACGCGCGCGGGCGTTGCCAAAGCGGATTCCGTGGTGGATACGGCCATGCTGGAGCACTGTTTGAGGGAGGATCTCAACGCCCATGCCTACCGCATGATGGCCGTGCTGGATCCGATCCGCGTGGTGATCGAAAACTGGCCGGAAGGCACGTTTGAGGACGTTGCGATCGAAAACCTGCCCGGGAGCCCCGAAGCCGGCACGCGCACGGTGCGCTTTGGCCGGGAGCTTTACATCGAGCGGGAGGATTTTTCAAGCGACCCGCCCAAAAAATACTTCCGCCTAAAACCGGAAGGCGAAGTGCGCCTCAAGGGAGCCTATATCGTAAAATGCACGCGCTTTGAAACGGACGCTGCGGGCCGTGTCGCCACGGTGTATTGCACCTATGACCCGGAAACGAAGAGCGGCGCGTGCGAGCGCAAGGTGAAGGGCACGCTGCACTGGCTCAATGCTGCGGATGCGGTGCCCGCCGAATTCCGCCTTTACGAGCCGCTGCTTACGGACGCAGAGGAAGAGGATGATGCGCGCGATTTCATCGAGCGCTTGAACCCCGCTTCGCTCACGGTGCAGCGCGGTTTTGTGGAGCCTGCGCTCGCTGCGGCCAAGCCGGGCGATCGGTTCCAGTTTATGCGCGTCGGCTATTTCTGCGCCGACCTCGACCATACGGCCGCCGCGTCGGTCTTCAACCGCGCCGTGAGCCTCAAGGACAGCTTTAAGATGAATTGACGCTGCGGGCGCGCCCGCGCAAAGCGAAAGGAGACTCGACCGATCATGGAAGTTCGGACCCGGTTTGCCCCGTCCCCAACGGGGTATATGCACCTGGGCGGCATGCGCACCGCCCTGTATACCTATCTTTTCACGCGCAAATACGGCGGGAAATTCGTGCTGCGCATCGAGGATACCGACCAGGCCCGCTATGTGGAAGGCGCAACGGAGGTGATCTACCGCACGCTGCGGGATATCGGCATCACCTGGGATGAGGGCCCGGATGTAGGCGGCGCTTATGGCCCTTACATCCAGAGCGCGCGCAAGGATATGTATCTGCCCTATGCAAAGCAGCTGGTGGAGCAGGGCAAGGCCTATTACTGCTTCTGCACCAACGAAGCGCTGGAAGCGCGGCGCGCAGCGGCGGCGGAGCGGGGCGAAACCTTCAAGTATGATAAGCATTGCTTGAACATCCCCCGGGAAGAAGCGGAGCGGCGCATTGCAGCGGGCGAACCCTATGTGATCCGCCAAAACGTGCCCACCTCCGGCGAAGCTTCGTTTGACGATGTGATCTTCGGCCATATCGCGGTGGACTGCGCCGAGCTCGACGACATGATCCTCATCAAGGCGGACGGCATGCCCACCTACAACTTCGCCAACGTCATCGACGACCACACCATGGGCATCACCCATGTGCTGCGCGGCAGCGAATACCTTTCGAGCACGCCGAAATACAACCTGCTCTATGAGGCATTCGGCTGGGAAAAGCCGGTTTACATCCACCTGACCAACATCATGCGCGACGCCACGCACAAGCTTTCCAAGCGCACGGGCGACGCGTATTATGAGGATTACATCGCCAAGGGTTACCTTATGGAAGCGATCCGCAACTATGTGGCGCTGCTGGGCTGGAACCCGGGCGACGAGCGCGAGTTCTTCACCATGGATGAGCTGATCGAAGCGTTCAGCCTGGAGGGGCTGAGCAAATCCCCTGCGATCTTCGATGTGAACAAGCTCACCTGGATGAATGCGGAATATATCCGCCGCCTTTCCGGTGAAGCGTTCACGCAGCATGCGCTGCCCTATTATGCGCAGGCGGGGATTGCCGGCATGGATCATGCTGTGCTCGCGCGCATCCTGCAGCCGCGCACGGAAACCTTTGCGCAGATCCCCGAAATGGTGGATTTCCTGGCAAAGCTGGACGAGGATTACAGCGTAGAGCTTTTCACCAACAAGAAATCCAAAACGAACCCGGATGTGGCCCGGGATGTGCTTTGTGCCGTGCTCCCCGCGCTTTCCGCGCTGCCGGATTGGACGGAGGAAGCGATTCACGGCCTGCTCATCGGCATGGCGGCTGAGCGGGGCTTAAAAAACGGCACGCTGCTTTGGCCGGTGCGCATTGCGCTTGCCGGCAAACAGGTCACGCCCGGCGGTGCGATCGAGATCGCCGTGCTGCTGGGGCGCGAGGAGGCGCTGCGCCGCCTTGCGCTGGGCCTAACAAAGCTGGGGTAAGCCGCCTTTCGGGCGGCAGGAGTTGCGGCATAAGAAAAACGGCATTGGAGGAGAAGCATGACCCGCGACGAATTATACGATTTTTGGCGTTTTGAGGAGACCTTCCCGTTCAGTGGCTGGGAGTTCGAGCATCTGGATGGGCGTTGGGAGGAGGAGCCGCTCCCCTGGGATTTTTACGATGAAGTGCAGGAGAGGCTGGATTATACGGACCAGCTCCTCGAGGTGGACACAGGAGGTGCGTTCCTGCTCTCGCTGCGCCACCCTTATGAAAACACATGCGTTACGGAGACCGCCGGGCTCAACGCGGAAAGTTACCGCAATGAGCTTGCCCCGCTCGGCATCCGGGTGGAGGAATGTGATGCAGCGGTGGAAGATCTGCCATTTGCGGATGATGCGTTTGACGTTGCGTTCTGCCGCCGCGGAGAATATCAGCCCGGCCCGCTGTTTCGCGTGCTGCGGCCCGGCGGCGTGTTCCTCACCGAGCAGGTGGGCACGCGCAACAATCAGCTGCTTGCGCGCAGGTTGCTGCAGGATTACCGGCAGCCCACGCCGGAGCGCCACTTAAACGCCGATTGTGAAGCTCTAACAGCGGCGGGCTTTGAGATTCTGGATGCAAAAGAATACTTTCCCAAGCTGCGCTTTTATGATTCCGGCGCGCTCGTATATTATGCGTGCATGATGGAGTGGGAGTTTCCCGGCTTTTCGGTGGAACGCTGTGCGAACGAGCTGTTCGCGCTCGAGCGTGAGCTTGCCGAGCGCGGCTATGTGGAAAGCATGGAGCACCGCTATCTTATCGTGGCTCGAAAACCCGTAAAATAAAGAAAAAATGTCCCGAACTGGCTTGCATTGCCCGTTCGGGACGTGCTATAATAGAGCGCTAACGTACTTCTTGCGTTGCCCGCAGCGGCAGCGCCATCAGACCATAAGGAGGTGAAATGCGTGAACAAATACGAAACCCTGTACGTGATCACGCCGGAACTGGAGGAGGAGGCCACCAAGGCCGTCATCGAAAAGTTTTCCGGCATCATCACCGCAAACGGCGGTGAGATCGAGTCGGTAGACGAATGGGGCAAGCGCCGCCTGGCCTATCCCATCGATTACAAAACCGAAGGCTATTACGTGCTCACCACGTTTTCGGCTGCGCCTGAGTTCCCCCGTGAGCTGGAGCGCAACTTCAACAACGATGAGAACATCCTTCGTTATCTCGTCGTGCGCAAGGAAGCGTAACAGCACACCGTTTTCTAAAGAAAGGTCGGTATCGCAATGAACAAAGTCTTTCTCATCGGCAACCTCACCAAGGATCCCGACGTGCGCACCACCGGCAGCGGCACGAGCGTATGCACGTTCCGCATCGCGGTAAGCCGCCGCTTTTCCAACCAGCAGGGCGAGCGCATCAGCGACTTTTTCGATGTGGTTGCCTGGCGGCAGCTTGCAGACCTCTGCGGCAGGTATCTTGCCAAGGGGCGCAAGGTTGCTGTGGTGGGCGAGCTGCAGAACCGCAGCTATGAAGCCAAGGACGGCACCAAGCGGTATGTGACCGAGGTCGTTGCGGACGAGGTGGAATTCCTCACCCCGCGCGATCAAGGCGGCGCCGGCTATGGCGGCGCGCCATCCTCTTCGGAGCCTTACCGCGGCGAAAGCCAGCCGGTGGCGCCCGAAGGCTTTACCGACGTGGACGATGATGACCTGCCCTTCTAAAGCAGGCAGCCCACGATCAAACCGGAAAGGAGTGTTATCATGGAGGAACGTAAAATGAAGCCCCGCGGCCCGCGCAAGAGCCGCCGCAAGGTTTGCGGTTTCTGCGTGGATAAGCTTGACCATATCGATTATAAGGACACCGCAAGGCTTCGCAAATACATCACCGAGCGCGGCAAGATCATGCCCCGCCGGATGAGCGGCGTTTGCGCAAAGCATCAGCGTGAGCTTGCAGTCGCGATCAAGCGCGCCCGTATCGTCGCCCTTCTGCCTTACGTGGCGGACTGAGCACACATAAACCCTATATTCATCAGAAGAACGTTAGTTACGGCTGCCCACACGGGCAGCCGTTTTTTGCCGTTCAAGCACGCACGGCGCATCTTTTTTCGAGCTTCGCAGGTTTCCTGCCCTGCCAGGGCGGCATAGTCTGGCTGTGGCGATACCACTTGTTTCCCCGAGCAGTCAAGCTGTTGTGCCGTTTATCCGGCGCGTTCCAGCGGTTTCCCCTGCAATTGCAGCAACAAAACAGGGTTGGTTTGATATCTGTTCTCGGGTGTAGTGCGTGGTTGATCCCTCGCTCCCCATGGTGGTATTTTGCGTAATTTCAAGTATAATGAAGCCGGTAAATTTCGCTGGGTTAGAATATGAAATATCCATATTGTCAAGCAGAAATGAAACAGGGGTATATTCCAAATGGTGGACAGCCTGTTCAGCGGATGGCAGATGACGAAAGCGTATCTTTATTTTCCTTTTCAACAGCAGAAAAAGGTGTCTTGCGCATGAACCAATTCAAGCCACTAAAAGCAAATCGGTATAGAGCGGAAGCATACCCTTGCCCGAAATACAAGATAGCCATTGTCCACACAAAGGCGTGACTACATGCAAAGGACGGTCAAGCAGAGCAGCTTGCCCGTCCTTTTTTATCGCTCCTGTTTGCGCCGCTTTGTGCGGCTCTGCTTCTGTTCTAGCTGGCCGGCGCACCTGCTGCGGATATTTTGAATTTTAGAAAGGCCGGCGCGGGCACTTTGGGCCTTGTAGTTCTCACAAACGGGTTCCCTCAACACTTGCGCCCCAGATATTCCGGGCGCTTGAAGAGATAGCCGATGGATGGATGGCCATACGTAGGGGGCGGCGCGCTTTGCCGCCCAGTTGGGTGCGCCGATCCGTTTCCAATGCCCGGACGGGATAGGGATTTTTTCAGCGCGGCGCGTCCTTGCTATGCGGGCGATCCTCTCCCCACCAAGAAAGCTCTGGAACATTCGGCGCCTAGCGGCGGCAGCAAGCGGGCGCGGGAGCATGGCGCATCCTCCACATAAAGGCCGCGCGTTCCCGCTTTGGAGCCATTTTTCTGCCGCATCATCCAAGTTCCATCCAGCCGCCCTCATGCCCCGGTTTATGGCACGGGGCTTGTTTGCGTCACGGCAAGGAAGGGGATTGCGGTTATGCGCGTTATGCGCCGAAATGCCGCATCCACAAAACCGCATTTTTCTGTTGCGTTGGAGGAGGAGCTCCATCCTTTCCGCCTTTGTTCAGCCGCTTCCGTTTTCCATTGCAAAGCGGAAGCGTTCTCTTTTTTTCGCTCCGCCTTTGCCCCATTTTTCTGAAGTATTTGCCAATTGGCCGCCAGCGCGATATAATAAGGAATATCTATAAAAATGGGAGCTGTGGGTTGAAACCGCAATTGAAACCTTCCGGGAAGCAGATTCTCCTCTGCGCCCTTTTCGGCCTCGTGGCCGTGCTCGGCATCTATTTGGATGCCGTATTTCCGTTACTGCCAGCCGTTTTTGGCTTCGTTTGGGCTGCATGGGGCGGCATATGCTGCGCCGTATCCATCGCAATGGCTGCTGCAGTGTTGTTTGCCTGTGCAGGCGCAACGCAGACGCTGTTTGCGCTTGCGCTGTTTGCGCCGGCTTCCCTTTGCATCGGCTATTGCCTGCGCCATGAAAAGCCTTACAGGACCGCTGCCGTGGGCGCCGCTGCGGCGCTTGCAGCCGGTTATTACTGTTTGTTTTGCCTTCCCTCCATCCTTGCAGGGGATGGGCCCTTTGCCGGCATGGAGGCAACCATTCTCGCCTTTGCAGACGCTTTTGCGGAGATGGGCGGCCAGCTAGCGCAGGCTGGCACCGGCGATACCGTGAACACTGCGGTGGAAATGCTGCGCACAATGAGCCTGCTTGCGCCCGAGATCACCTGCGCGGCCATCGCTTGCCTCAGCATGGGGTTCGGCCTGTTTGACGTGGTGCTGGCCCGGCGTCTGGCGTATGCGGCCAAGGTTCAGCTTAAGCCCATGGCGCCGTTCCCGCTCTGGCAGCTCTCCAAGCATTATACCGTCCTTTCGCTCCTGCTGTTGGGCACGGCGCTTGTTACGCTGCTGCTCCAGCTGAGCAATGCCGGCGCCGTGTTCGTTTTCGCTGAATGCGTTGTGTTTTTACCGCTCATGCTCATGGGCGTGTGTTTCATGGATTTCCTCACGCGCGTCCTGCGCGGAAACGGGGCGCTGCGCCGCGTGCTTTTCTATGCCTGCATCGTGCTGCTTTTCCCTTACAGCACCATTTTCCTTGTAATTCTTGGCCTGGTGGACCGCATCTCCAAGTTCCGGCGGCGCTTCCGCGCGCGCAAACGCGAAGATGAGGATCCGCGTTAACCGATTTTCTTTGCAGGGGGCGGATGCTATGAACAGAAAACCCGAGGTCCCAATCATCCTGCTTGCCGTGGCGGCATGCCTGGCGTGCGGCGTTCTTGCCGTGATGGTAAAACCGCTCTGGCTTGGGGTCGCGTTTGCCATCGCAGCGCTGCTGGCGCTGCTGGGGGCGCTGCTTTCCCTGCGTGCGCTGCGCCGGGAGACCCGCGCAGCCATGGATGACATCTTCCTTGAAAACTCGTCCGCTTCCGCGCAAATCATGAACAGCATCGGCATCCCTGCGCTGCTGTTCGACAGCGATGGCCGCATCCTTTGGGCCAATGCCGCGCTGCGCGACCTCTATGACGGCAAGGATGTTAAAAAGCTCGTGCCCGGCATGGATACGCGCTTTCCCACGCAGGCGCAGCCGTTTGAGCATAGCGGGCGGAATTTCCAGCTTATGAGCGTGCCTGTGCAGCGCGAAAACCCCAATGCGCGCCGGCTCACCTTCCAATACTGGATCGACCGCACGGAAGCGCTGCATTATTCCCGCCTCTATGAGGAGCAGCGCCCAACCGTAGCGCTCATCTATGTGGACAATTACGACGAGCTCAATGCGGATAAGCAGTTTCACCGCAACGCCGTGCTCTCCGAGGTGGAGCGCCTTGTGAGCGAGTTTGTAACGAGCCTTGAAGGCGTTTACCGCCGCTATGAGAACGCCCGCTTTTTCATCGTGTTTGAAGCCTCGCACATCGCAATGCTGGAAAAGCAGCGCTTTGCGCTGCTGGATGCGGTGCGGAGCATTGAAACGGGCACCGAACAGCAGGTAACGCTTTCCATCGCCGTAGGCGTAGAAAACCGCATCGCCATTTCGGATGAATCCGCGCAGCAGGCCATGGAGCTCGCCCTTGGCCGCGGCGGAGATCAGGCCGTTGTGAAGCGCGGCACGCAATACGCCTTCTATGGCGGCAAACGCCAGGTGGCCACGACCAAGCAATCCCGTGTAAAGGCGCGCCTGTTTGCAAGGGCGCTCCGCCAGCTGATGGAAACTGCGGACCAGGTGTTCGTGATGGGGCACCGTTATCCGGATATGGACTGCATCGGCGCGGCGCTTGGCCTTATGCGCTGTGCAATGGACATTGGCTGCAAGGCTTATCTTGTGCTCGATGAACCCAACACCACCATCGATGGCGCGATTGACACCATGCGCGCCAACAAGCTTTACCACGACTCCATCCGCACGCCGGAGGCGGCCATGCAGATGTTGCGGCCCAGCTCCGTGCTCATCGTGGTGGATACGCAGCGCGAAAGCTCCGTGATGGACGCCGAGCTCTATGAGCGGGCAAGCCGGACCGTTGTGATCGACCACCACCGCCGCAGCGTGGATTCGCTGCAAAACCCAACGCTCAATCACCTCGAAGCCGGTGCTTCCAGCACCTGCGAGATGGTCACCGAGGTGCTCCAGTATTTCGACGACCATCTGCGCCCCACGGCCTTCGAGTGCAGCGCGCTGCTGGCCGGCATCACCATGGACACTAAGCGCTTTGCCTTCAACACGGGGGCGCGGACCTTTGAGGCGGCGGGCTATCTGCGCAAAGGCGGCGCGGACAACAACCTCGTCAAGCTCATGTACCAGGACGATATGCAGACCTTCCGGGACCGCACGCGCGTGGTGGAAACCGCGCTTGTGATGGAGCATGGCATCGCCATCTCCACCTGCCCAGCGGATGTTGCGAACGGCTCGCTCATCGCCGCGCAGGCTGCGGATGCGCTGCTTTCCATCAAGGGCATTGAAGCTTCCTTCGTGCTCGCAGACATGGGCGACACCATCATGATCAGCGGGCGGAGCCTGGGCGACATCAACGTGCAGATCATCCTCGAGCGCATTGGCGGCGGCGGGCATTTAACCGTAGCGGGAGCGCAGCTGCGCGGCGTAACGATGGACGGCGCCGTTGCAAAGCTCACCGAAAGCATTCAAACTTATCTCAAGGAGGTCGGAACATAACATGAAAGTGATTCTACAAAAAGATGTAAAAGGAACGGGGAAGGCGGGGGAGATCGCCAACGTAAACGATGGCTATGCGCGCAACTTCCTCATCCCAAGGGGGCTTGCAATCCCTGCGGATGCGAACAGCATCCATGCTGCGATGGTGAAAAAAAGTGCGGACAAGCACAGGCTTGAGATGCAGCGCAAGCGTGCGAAGGAGCTTGCAGACGGCATGAGTGGCCTTACGGTAAAGGTATACGCCAAGGCGGGCGAAAACGGCAAGCTTTTCGGCTCCATCGGCGTGGCGGAAATCGCAGAGGCGCTCAAAGCACAGCATGACATCGAGGTGGATAAGAAAAAGATCCGCCTGGAGGAGCCCATCAAGAGCCTCGGCATCGTAAAGGTGACGGCGCACATGTATGAAAACACGGATGCGAAATTCAGCGTAGAGGTGCTGCCCATACAGCCCGGGCAAAATTAAGGCTTTGCGGGCCTTTGCAGGATGTGCTTCATGATACGTGCAGCATAAGAAGAAAGGGATTCCCATGGAACAACGTGAAGCGGCGCGGGTGCTGCCGCACAGCTTGGAAGCGGAAAAAAGCGTGCTCGGCGGCATGCTCATTGCGCCCGAAGGGGTGGAACTCGCGTGCGAAACGCTGCGGCCGGAGGATTTCTATCTGCCCGCGCACCAGGATATTTTTTCCGCCATGTTGCAGCTTTATGGGCACAGCAATGCCGTGGACAGCGTTACCCTCATCGACGCGCTCGAGCGCAACGGCAAGCTTGCTGCTGTGGGCGGCGTGCCTTATATCACGGAGCTTTCGCTTTTCGTGCCGAGCGCTGCAAACATTTCCCATTATATCCACATCCTCGAAGACCGCAGCGTCATGCGCCAGCTCATCCGCGCCGGCACAGACATCGTGCGGGATGCGCAGGCGGGGGAGCGGCCTGTGGAGGAGATGCTCGACGATGCCGAACGGCGCATTTTCAACATCTCCATGAAAAAATCCGAGGACACGCTCGTGCCGATCGAAAAAACGGCCATGGACACCTATTTCCGCATCGGAGAGCTGATGGAGCTCAAGGGGAAGCTTTCGGGCATCACGACCGGGTTCACCGATCTCGATAAGCTCACCTCGGGCTTGCAGCGCAGCGATCTCGTGATCGTTGCGGGCCGCCCTTCCATGGGTAAAACGGCATTTATGCTCAACATCGCGCAGAATGCGGCGCTCAAAGGGGGCGCCACCGTGTGCATCTTCAGCCTGGAAATGTCCCGCGAGCAGCTCGTGCGGCGCATGCTCTGTGCCAACGCGGGTGTGGATATGCAGCGGGTAAACAGCGGCGCCACCACGGATGCGGATCTCATCGAGCTTTCGACGGCGCTTGCGGAGCTTTCTGCCGCACATATTTACATCGACGACACGGCCGGCGTTTCCGTTGCGGAGATCCGCAGCCGCTGCCGCAAGCTCAAATCCCGCAGCGGGCTGGATCTCATCATCATCGATTATTTGCAGCTGATGAAAACCGCGGGCAATTCGGATAACCGAGCCACAGAGATTTCCGATGTGACGCGCGCGCTCAAGATCCTCGCGCGCGAGCTGGACGTGCCCATCATCCTCGCTTCGCAGCTTTCGCGCGGCCCGGAAACGCGCACCTCCAACGGCCACCGACCTATTATGGCGGACTTGCGCGAATCCGGCGCAATCGAACAGGATGCGGATGTGATCATCCTGCTGTATCGGCCCGCCGTTTATGCGGAAGCGGGGGATGTGGAGGCGGAGAACGATAATACAGCCGAAGTCATCGTTGCCAAGCACCGCAACGGACCAACGGATACGGTTTATCTGGCCTGGCTGGAGCAGTACACCAAGTTCACCGATCGTTCGGATCGGGAAGGCTAGCCTGGCGAAACTGTAGCGTTTATACAGCGTACCGAAAAGCGGCGCGCTGTTTTTGCACTTATGCGCCCGCCGTATGGGCAGGCAACAAGGGGCAAGGTGGAAGCGCGGCTGCGCGCATTGCGCTGCAAGCATCCGCCCGGCGCAATAGAGCGGGCCAGGCGCAGTGGCTTGATGCGATGCGGGCGGCAAATGCGGTGGTTTGAGGGGGTGTGGTGGCGCAAGCGCCGGCTGGCGTGTGCATATAGCGGGTGTTGTGCGGCAGTGGTTTTTGCGGATATGGTGGCGCTTTTTCGCTTCCGTGCAGGGGGTGTTAAGGGGTGCAAAACCCTTAAGCTGCTTCCGCTTTGAAGGCATGCACGCCAAAACGGATGAACCCCGAAGGGTGTTCTTGCTTTGCGGGTTTTGCTGTCTGGGAGCGCAAGCGAGAGGCAAAACCCGGAAAACTTCGAACGGCCGCAAAGCCGCTTGTTCGAAATCGTACTGTGCGCTGCGGTTAAAGCCCGTCCGAATCTGGATTTCGATGGGATCGGGAATCGCCTCGTCCCGGCGAGGGACTTCTTTTTAGAAAAGAAGCAAAAGCGCGCGCGGTGCTCGGGCTTGC
>JABLTO010209960.1_pt1 | contig 13517 bp, 14 predicted proteins | sample 7160091 | NCBI WGS metagenome assembly JABLTO01 (sample SAMN14651225, study PRJNA627086) | human gut metagenome | isolation source: feces | host: Homo sapiens
CTAATCGCATAAATTCGCGCAGTATGTCTCGGGTTTTCTGTGACCTTCGCTCACAAAAAACACCTCGCGGGATATTACCAGTGAACAGTAACAAATGTGAACTTTAGAGGTCGGTCAGATCAATTTATTACTATACAATGCAGGATGAAAGTGGTAAAATCAATAGTAGTGCAATTCTGAATGGATTGATTAAATCAGATGATTACAGATTTTTTCTATACGGAAATGAAGTATGGCTTATGAAAGAAGTTCCAGTGAAGTATCTGGCGAAACAGAAATAGGAAAGTATAGATATATTAATATTAAAAAAGATAAAGAGATAAAGGACTCTGCTTATGTTAGATTATGAGATAAAAGAAGAAAACAGATTCTGCTTTAAAGTAAAAAAAGAAATCTATCCCCTGAAAGCTATTTACAGGGCTGCATATTTATTTACGGATAACTATTATATAGGGATTGATCAGAATGAGAAAGAATATCTTATTTTTTTCTCGGGGAAGGAGAAGAATGCCGGTTTTGAAGACTTGGGACGTTTTCAGAATGAACTGTTAAATCAGTGCATGAAGCTTGCTATTGGTAAAGATACCAGACAGATCAGAGAGCTGATCGTAACACGTGCTTTATACAGTGCATTTATTCCTGAAGAGAAGCAAACGGAAGCAGAAGAGCGTAATGAAGATGAGCCGGAGAATAATGAAGAATATCGACTGGAAGAAATCGCAGAGGCATGGAGCAATGAAGAATAAAAAAATATCATCAAATGACAGGAAGCAATCACAATTATCTGTAAATCAGTTGCTCTTACATAAAGAGATATACAACTGTCAGGCATTGCAGCGTGCGATGGCTGCGTTTGGCAGTCTGGCCAGAATATCTGTGACAGAGAATAAGTTATATTACTGTCTGACATTTGAAGAGTGTCGGGTAGATGAGCGGAAACTGCTGGATGAGTTTCGGAATTATGTTCTGATCGGGACAATTCAGAGTATGGGAGCATTATATGATTAACATTGATATCCTTATGATAGGGTACCTTATTCTGATCTGTGCAGTGGCGGCAGTTACAGACTGGAAGTTCGGTAAGATTTACAATAAATGGTTGACCATTGGTATGTGCCCTGGAATTGTACTTGTAATTTCTTATTACTTCGGAAATCCGGACAGTATCTGGATTTTTTTTACCAATTTCTTTGCGGCAGCAGTAATCGCAATTTTGTTTTTTACATGGAAATTATGGGGAGCGGGCGATTCGAAATTATGGCTGTTTATTAACTTTCTTTATCCGGCAGGCTGGTATGCAGTTTCGGATAAGATGCTGTTTCCTTCGATGGTTATGTTTATGATTATTTTTGCAGAAGCCTATCTGTATCTGATCGGAGAGTCTTTGTGGCTTACCATTTTTCATAAAGAAAGAGCCGTTCATTTTCAGCAGGGAAAATTTGAACCGGAACAGGTCTGGAATATGGCTTTTTCGATTTTGTTTCTGTCACTGGTATATACAGCCTGCGATTATGTATTAAAAGATTATTTTTCAGGGAATCGGATTTTCTTTTCTTTAATAGGAATCTTATTGACAAATAAACTGGTATCTCTGAAAATTCCTTACAAAAAATTTTGTACACTTGGAATGTTGGTTATATATTCCCTGCTCAGCTTTTTCTTCTGGGGCGGATATGATTTCGGGATGTTGGGAATTACAGTGCTTCTGGTTGTGGTGACACATTACAGTCTGAAATTTATGGACAGATTTAATTATGAATGGATCCGGACACAGGATGTGAAAGCCGGGATGATATTATCCTATGTTGCAGTCCGGCAGTTTTACGGTTCCAGAGTAAAAGGGCTTCCGGATTCCACAGATGAGACAACAAAATCAAGAATCTCTCAGGAGGAAGCAGATTCCATAAAAAGATGGGAGAAATCCAAATATGGTAAAGAATATATTATGATTGTTCGATATATTCCGTTTGCGATTTTTATGCTGATCGGAATGTTGACATATTTGCTGGGAGTAGGACAATTAAAATGAAAAATTTGATAAAATTAGAAGATTTGAGCTCAGATTGTCTCTGGCGGATTGAGAAAAGGGAAACGCAATGGTTTGCGGTGAATGTCAGAGGAGAGGAGTACCAGACAGAACTAAACTTTACAGAGGATTTCAATCATACAAAGCAGGAGTTACATCATGGGGATGTAGTCGAAGTTACAGAAAAAGGTAAAATTCAGATGCTTCATGATGGGAGTTCTTCAAGTGCACTGATTTACGTGACAAATCAATGCAATTCCAATTGTATTATGTGTCCGGATCCGGAAAAAGTCCGTACACGGGCAAACCAGATTACAATGGAATATTTAATGGAGTACATATCTTTGCTGCCTTCGGATCTGATGCATGTAGATATCACAGGTGGGGAACCAACGTTGCTGAAATATCAGCTTCCACTTCTGATTGCAGAAACAGTAGCTCATACAAAAGATGCAGAAATTCTGATGTTGTCTAATGGAAGAAGTTTTGCAGACCGGACCTATGCAGCCGAGTTTGCAGCTTTTTCCGCAGAAAAATTCAAAATTGAAATCCCTGTCCACAGTGCAGATCCTTCCAGACATGATCTGATTGCCGGGCATCCGGGAAGTTTCCGGCAGACAATAGCCGGGATTCATCATCTTCTGGAAAATGGGATAGAAGTTGGAATCCGTATTGTAGTATCCAGATTGAACTATCAGGAGTTAAATTCCATTATTCATTTGGTACATCGGGAATTTCCACGCATTCGATATATTAATATTATGGGAATGGAAGTGTTGGGAAATGCATGGAAAAACCGCCAGACAGTCTGGGTGGAAATGGATGAAGTGAAGCCATACGTGCAAAAAGCACTGGAAGAGAGCTTTGCCTGTGGAATTGATCCGGGACTTTACAATTTTCCACTGTGCCTTTTCGAAAGGAAGTACTGGTACTGTTACAGGAACAGTATCAGTGGATATAAAATCCGATATTTTGAAGTATGTGAAAACTGTGCGGAAAGACAGAAATGCGGGGGCTTTTTTTTCTCTACATTTCATCATACCAAATATAAGGTCAGGGTTTTACCATGAAGAAGAATTATTTTAATTACACACAGGTCAAAGATAAATATCTTCTGACAAATGATCTGGGAAGATATATGTTTTTGACAAAGAATGAACTTTTACGTCTGATAATGGACAGACTTGATCCGGAAGAGGAACTGACGCTGCGGCTAAAAGAACAGTATTTTCTGTATGAAGGAAGTGACTATGATTTTGTGGAAGAGGCAGGTGCGGAATTCAGGGAATATAGAAGGAATCTGTTTCAGGGAGCTGCTCTTCATATTTTTGTATTGACAAAACAATGCAATCAGCAGTGTGTTTACTGTCAGGCATCTACGGATCTGGACCAACATGCACGGATGTCATTTGAAACAGCGGAACGGGCAGTAGATATCGCATTGCAGGCACCGGCACATTTTCTCACATTTGAATTTCAGGGCGGTGAGCCGCTGATGAATTTTGAAACTCTGAAACATATTGTGGAATATACTGAGAGACAGGAAACAGACAAGGAGATTGATTTTTCCATGGTATCTAATCTGCTTTTGCTGGATGAGGAGAAATTAAAGTTTCTGATGAAACATGGAGTTTCTATTTGTACTTCTCTGGATGGAGATGAAGATCTTCATAACAGGAATCGTCCATATCTGAGCAGAAATGCATTTAAGATACTGGAAAAGCGTCTGTCAGAGTTGAGAACGTACGGAGCATCTGTTTCTGCGATACAGACTACAACAAGATATTCTTTTGAAAAATATAAGGAACTGATTGATCAATATCTGGCATTTGATCTGGAACAGATTTTTCTCAGGCCGCTTACTCCTTTGGGATATGCAAAAGATAATTGGAATCAGATCGGATATTCCGCAGAAGAATTTTTGGGATTTTACAGAAAAAGTTTTGAATATATTCTGGAAAAGAATCGAAATGGCCAGTTCCTGTCGGAAGGGCATGCAAGAATTTTTCTTAGCAAAATTTTTAATCATGATGCAGGAAATTATATGGAACTGCGTTCTCCCTGTGGCGGTGCGACAGGACAGATGGCCTATTATTATAATGGAAAAGTGTACAGCTGTGATGAGGCGAGAATGCTTGCGGAGATGGGCGATGATAGTTTTTGTCTGGGAAACGTATATGAAAATAGCTATAATGATCTGATAGCAACACCAACCTGTAAGATTCTTGCCAGTGCTTCCTGTCTGGAGGGACTGACAGATTGTTGCAACTGTGTATTTCACCCTTATTGCGGAACCTGTCCGGTGATCAGCTATGCTCGTTATCATACGGTTTATCCTTCTATGGAGCATGAATACAGATGTAGCATTTACAAAGGGATACAGGAAGTTCTGTTTGAAAAACTGTATGAAAATGATGAGAAAACGATTCAGATTCTGAAGTCCTGGTGTTGAAAGAAAAAATACAGATATAAAATAAGTATACCGGAAAGCATAAAGATACAATAAAGATACCGGAAAAGGAGAATGAAAATGAGAAAAACTCTGAAAAAATGGCTGTCATTTTTGGTGATTTCATTGATTCTTACAGTGGGAATCGGTCAACCCTGTGGAGCTGCAGTAGTCACTCAGACACTTGAATATGACAATGGTGATATCTACAAAGGAAAGGTCGAGAACTATGACCTTGATGTTGATGATTATGAGGGGGAGGAGGATATCTACGCAGAATCAGTCTCCAAACAGGGAAAGGGAACGTATTACTGTAACAATGGAACAGTGATCAGGGGAAACTGGGATGATAATTATCTCAGCGGAAAAGCGACTGTTACCTATGCCAATGGAGAAAAATTTAGCGGCAGTTTCTCTGAGGATAAAAGGAATGGAACCGGTACCTATAAGTTCAAAAATGGTGATAAATTTACAGGAAAGTGGAAAAATGATAAAATGAATGGTAAAGGAACTTATACCTGGAAAAATAAATGGTATGTAAAAGGTACCTGGAAAAATGGCAAGTTGAATGGCAATGCAACACTGAAAACCAGGAATTATATATGTTCTATCAAAGTCAGCAATGGAATCTTAAAAAAGATCAATAGCGTAAAGAAAGGATAAGTAATGGATAAAAATGAAATTTTTCCACAGATAAAAAAGGGAATTGAAGACTTTATGAATGAAGAGGAGGGAAATATTTCCCGTTCAAAAGTGGCAATGATAGGTTCTATGATGGTAATACTCAGTGTAATGCTTGCGGACAGCAGTGTTTATGCGGCTCATCGTTCTCATAGCTCCCATTCATCGCACAGATCCCACAGCAGTCACACTTCTCACAGCTCAGGCAGTCATAGTAGTCATGGCTCTCATTCTTCCGGTCATAGCAGCCATAGCTCCCACAGTAATCATAATTCTCATTCTTCCGGAAGCCATTTTTCAAGCGGCCATAAGAGTGGAAGTACAGGCACACCAAATATAAAACTGCCGAAGATGCAGACACCACAGTCAACGCCAACTATGAAATAAGACAAGGAGGATTTTCAAGCAATCAATAATATTGATATTAGTGATTAAATATGTTAAAATGTGCTCATGGAGGTGTTGCTATGAACACATCGAATATCACTAATTATAAACCAAAAGATTTTGCTGAATTATTAGGTGTCTCTGTGAAAACATTACAGCGTTGGGACAGGGAAGGAACGCTGAAAGCAAATCGAACTCCAACTGACAGGCGTTATTATACTTACAACCAATATCTTCAATTCAAAGGCATAGATACAGAGAATGATACTCGACAGGTTGTTATTTATGCAAGAGTTTCTACAAGAAATCAAAAGGATGATTTACAGAATCAGGTATCGTTTTTACGTCAATTCTGTAATGCCAGAGGAATGATTGTAGACCAATGTATTGAAGAGTATGGCAGTGGTTTAAACTATAACCGCAAAAAGTGGAATCAGCTGTTAGATGAAGTGATGGAACAAACAATTAAAACCATCATAGTTACACATAAAGACAGATTTATCAGATTTGGATATGACTGGTTTGAAAAATTCTGTATGAAGTTTAACACAACTATAGTGATAGTGAACAATGAAGAACTATCACCGCAAGAAGAACTTGTACAGGATATTGTATCTATACTTCATGATTTTTCCTGCAGATTGTACGGACTTCGTAAGTATAAAAAACAAATAGAAAGGGATGAAGAGATTGCTAAAGAGCTTCAAGACGGAAATCAACCCAACTGAAGAACAGAAAGCCCGGATCCGCAGGACAATAGGCACTTGCCGATATGTCTATAACTTCTACCTTGGCCACAACAAAGCCCTGCATGATAATGGTGAAAAGTTTATGACTGGTAAGAACTTTAGTCTATGGCTTAACAACGAATACATTCCAGATAATCCTGACAAAACATGGATCAGGGAAGTGTATTCAAAAGCCGTAAAAAAGTCTATCGAAGATGGATGTGCCGCTTTTACAAGATTTTTTAAACATCAGAGTGATTTTCCTAAATTAAAAAAGAAAGGTAAATCTGATGTGAAAATGTATTTCGTCAGAAATAACCCAAAGGATTGTCAATGCGAAAGGCACAGACTTAAGATCCCAACCCTGGGCTGGGTCCGTATCAAAGAAAAAGGATATATCCCAACAACAAAGGATGGATATATGATCAGAAGTGGTACAGTGTCTGTTAAGGCTGGCAGATTTTATGTTTCTGTTCTTGTAGAGATTCCTGATGTCAATATCGACAATAACTCAAACGAGGGAATCGGTATAGACCTTGGACTAAAAGATTTTGCCATTGTCTCAAATGGAAAGACATACAGGAACATCAACAAATCGGCAGGATTAAAGAAACTTGAAAAACAACTGATCCGGGAACAGAGAAGTCTTTCCCGAAAGTATGAAAATTTAAAGAAAGGAGAGTCCACTCAAAGAGCAAATATACAGAAACAAAGGCTTAAGGTACAAAAACTTCATCATAAAATGGATAATATCCGTACGAATCACATTAACAAGACAATCGCTGAGATAGTGAAAACCAAACCATCTTATATAACGATTGAAGATTTAAATGTAAAAGGAATGATGAAAAACAGGTGTCTTTCAAAAGCTGTTGCATCTCAGAAGTTTTATGAATTTAGAACAAGGCTTAAAGCCAAGTGCGATGAAAACGGCATTGAATTAAGAGTGGCAGATAGATTTTATCCATCTTCAAAGACATGTCACCATTGTGGTTCTGTCAAAAAAAATTTAAAGCTTTCAGATAGAATTTACAGATGTGAATGTGGCTATGTTGTAGACAGGGATCTCAATGCGGCACTTAATTTAAAAGATGCTAAAACTTACAAGATTGCATGATTAAAAGCAAATGTAAGTATGTACCGAAGGCTATTTCGGGAATTAACGACTGTGGAGTGTACAAGAACCTGTGAGTAGCGTATTGCCTGCAATCGTCAAAACATACACAATGAAGCAGTAAGAAGTATTCGTAAGGACTTCAATTTCTCGATGTGTTTGAGTATATTTAAACATATTTGGAGTGGCAGGACAAGTCGATGCTTACAACCTGGACCCCGGCGCATATGCCGGAAAAAGAGGAAATCAAAGAGAGACTGCAGACAGCCAGAAGCCAGCTCTATGATTTCCAGATGAAGATCAAAGAACATAAAATACCTGTAATCGTACTGTTCGAAGGTTGGGGTGCATCCGGCAAGGGAAGCACTATCGGAAAAGTCATCAAGAACATTGACCCGCGTTTCTTTAAGGTGGCCACCATGTCAACTTCCACAGTAGAAGATCTGCGGTATCCGTTCCTGTACCGATATTTCAGGCAGATTCCGGAAGCTGGCAAATTCACATTCCTGGATTCCGGCTGGATGGAGCAGACCTGCAGGGAAAGTCTGGAGGGCAGTCTGGCAGGAGAGGAATATACCAGACGGATCGACAGTATCCGCCGATTCGAACGCCAGCTCACAGACAATGGCTATCTGGTGCTGAAATTTTTCATGGAGATTGACCGGGATGAGCAGAAGAAACGTGAGAAGCTGCTTCTGGATCACAAAGACACCAGATGGCGTGTGGCAGATTTTGACAAATGGCAGAATGAACATTACAAAAAATGTGAAAAAGTATTCTCACGCTACATGAGTGACACCAACACATCCACAGCACCATGGTACATCATAGATGCCAGCGACAGAAAATGGGCGGAACTGCAGGTGCTGGAAACCATGGTCAGCAATATCGAGGTAGCCATGCAGAACCAGGCACATTCTGTCCCGATCCTTCAGAATGTATTCCCTCTGGAACAGATGCCCCGTCTGGCAGACATTGACCTGACAGATAAGACCCTGGATGAAGAAGAGTACAAAGAAGATCTGAAGAAGCTCCAGACCAGACTGGGGGAACTCCACAACAGGTTATACAGAAAACGGATTCCGGTCATCATCACCTATGAAGGCTGGGATGCAGCGGGAAAAGGCGGCAACATCAAACGTATTACGGAAGCTCTTGACCCCCGCGGTTATGAAGTACATCCTATTGCAAGCCCGGAACCCCACGAGAAGGCAAGACATTATCTGTGGCGTTTCTGGACAAGACTGCCCAAGGACGGTCATATTGCAATCTTTGACAGAACCTGGTACGGCAGAGTTATGGTAGAACGTCTTGAAGGCTTCTGCAGTGAGAATGACTGGAAACGTGCCTACAATGAAATGAATGAATTTGAAAAGGAACTCAAAGACTGGGGTGCAGTCATCATCAAATTCTGGGTGCAGATTGATAAGGACACCCAGCTGGAACGCTTCCAGGACAGACAGAATAATCCCGAGAAACAATGGAAGATTACAGAGGAGGACTGGCGCAACAGAGAAAAGTGGGATGCCTACGAAGTGGCCGTAGACGAAATGCTCCAGAAGACCAGCACCTCTTTCGCCCCGTGGCACGTACTGGAATCTGTCGACAAAAAATACGCCCGTATCAAAGCGCTCAGGATCGTGATCGATGAGATTGAGAAAGCACTGAAAATAAACCTCTGACCGCCTGATTTATCCTATCCAAACCCTGCAGAAAAGATACACTAAAACCAATTTGAAGAAAATGGCTTGTTTTAATGAAAAGTTCAGAATGATAACGAAATCAAAAACGAAATAATAGTTGATTTGTTTCGTTCTGCGAGATATAATTGCGGCAGAATATTGTTTGGAGGTGCGGGTATGAACTACTTGACATGCGCAGATGTTGCCAGGACAAAGGGGATTAGTGTTCGCAGAATTCAGCAGATGTGTAAACAGGGAGAATTTCCGGGAGCGATAAAAGACGGACGTACATGGTTAATTCCGGCTGATACTGTTAAGAAACCTTTGCCCATAGGAGTTTCGGACTTTAAAGCGGCAACGGCAAATTATTATTATGTGGATAAGACATTGCTGATTCGCGACTTTCTGGATACAAAGCCGATGGTTTCTCTTTTTGCACGTCCACGTCGTTTTGGCAAAACATTAAATATGGACATGCTTCGTGTTTTTTTTGAAAAAACAGCGGAAGATACTTCTGTTTATTTTAAGGATAAGCGGATATGGCAATGCGGGGAATTTTATACTAAGCATCAGGGGCAGTATCCGGTCATTTTTTTAACATTTAAAGATGTAAAATGCTTAACCTGGGAAGAAACATTTCAGAAAATCAGCAGGCTGATTTCTCTGGAATTCATGAGGCACAATGAGTTGGAAACAAGTTCCGTTCTGAGTACCTATGAAAAAGAACAGTATCATCGGCTTGCCGGAGAAAATGCCAATGAGGTGGACTGTCAGATGGGGCTGCAGCTTCTTTCACTATTGCTGCATAAGCATTATGGGAAAGAGTGCATTATCATTATTGATGAATATGATACACCGATTCAGCAGGGGCATAACTGTGATTTCTATTCTGAAATTGTTAATTTCATGCGAAATTTTTTCTCAGGAGGTCTGAAAGATAATCCACATCTGGCTTTTGGATTCCTTACAGGAATTTTGCGTGTAGCGAAAGAAAGTATATTCAGTGGAATGAATAATCTGAAAATCAATTCGATTTTGGATGAAAACTATAGTGGGTATTTTGGCTTTACGACAGAAGAAGTAAAGGATATGCTATGCTATTATGGCAAAGAAGATAAGTTTCAGGAAATCTGTGAATGGTATGATGGTTATCGTTTTGGGGATACAGAGATATTTAATCCGTGGTCGGTAATTAACTATATTTCAGATAAGTGCTTTCCGAAAGCATTCTGGCAGTCCACTGGAAGTAATGATATTATTGGAGAAATCATCTCTGCTGCTACATCTGAAATTATGGAGGGATTATATAAACTTCTATGTGGGGAGAAAATCACGACTTACATCGATACCAGCGTGATTTATCCGGAAGTGCAGAGTAATCCGTATAGTATTTACAGCTTTTTGCTTGTGGCGGGATACTTGAAAGTTGTATCAGTCTATCCACAGCATGACGGAAATTTTATGTGTGATGTGGCAATTCCGAACAAAGAGATTTCGTTTGTGTATGAGAAGGAAGTTCTAAATAAAACAAACCAGAACAGTGTTTCTGTTTCTATAAATCAGGCGATTTTCTCAGGAGATGCAAAAAAACTGCAGGCTCTGCTGGAAGATTTTATGCTGAGGAGTATTTCCTCTATGGATGGAGCCAACGAGGGATTTTATCATGGTATGATGTTGGGTTTATGCGCAGTCCTTGGAAATCGGTATCAGGTCAGATCCAACCGTGAATCTGGATTAGGACGTTTTGATATCCAGCTGATGCCTTTAACGGGAGGGATTCCGGGCTTTGTTTTTGAGTTCAAACATACAAGTGATGAGCATGTGGATTTGGAGGCGCTGGCAGACAGGGCGCTGCAACAAATCAATGAGAAAAAATATGACACAGAACTGCGTGACGCGGGTATCAATTCAATTGTCAAAATCGGAATTGACTTCAGGGGAAAAAATGCTGTAGTAAAGAGGGCATCTTAATGCAGAAAGCCTTTTTTCAAATACACTATAGTACTTTACGCGTAAACAGTTTCGTGTTATCATCATTTTATTAAGAATTATGCTAATACATCATTAAATATGGAATTGCCTGTTATAAGAAAAATTGTAAGGTAATTCTGAAATGAATGTTGCTTGAGAGATGGAATGCGTCGACAAAAAGTATGTCCGTATCAACCCTGCCGGTTTCAAACCGACAGGGTATTTTTTTGCCCATTTTCAGAACGAAAAATCTTGCAGAATAACAAAAAACCTGCTACAATAAGAACAATAAGTTCCTAAAACAAAAATACGAATAAATCAACACAAACGGGGAATAGTAATCATATGTTTATTCCTTTATTTTTTACATAATAAAAGCCCGGAATGTTCTCTTTGAAATCGCAGAGTATCACACTCTGTGGGAAGCTTTTTCGGATTCGATAATTTTTAACTACGGATAATTTTACATAATATGACACATTTTGTCAATATTTATAAAGCAATCTGCTAAATTCTATGCTGTTTTACCAACGCATATTTGTATTATCATTCGTTTTTATGAAAGTTTTAATGAGGTTCATCCTTTAATTCGCCATATAGGGCTAAATGGCTTAGCTCATTCACCGTAAACAAAACCGTCACACGGAAATTGAAAGGAGAACCAGAAATTATGCCACGAAAAGGTGAAAACATTTACAAACGAAAAGATGGACGCTGGGAAGGAAGATATATTAAAGCACGATCACAGACCGGGAAAGCTGTTTATGGATATGTATATGCTCCCACCTATAAGGAAGCAAAAAGAAAGCGCAGTCAGGCTATTCTTAATATAGAAGCGAACCCGACTGTTCCCCGCAAAGCCCCCGAAAATACAATACCACCATGTTTTATCAGAAAACTGGCAGATGACTGGATGAATTCCATACAGTCTCAGATCAAGAAATCCTCTTATGTCAAATACTACAACATACTTCATTCTTATATTCTTCCGAAATTTGATAATGTTCCATTAAGTGAACTCACTTCATCCCGGATTCAGAAATTCTGTGATGACCTTCTTACACATGGCAGTTCATCCGGAGAGGGACTCTCACCAAAGACGGTTCTGGACATTCTGTCTCTGATGAGAAGTCTGCTCAGATATGCCCAGATTCAGGGATATCAGCCGCCAAGTACCGGAAAGGAAATCATCATCCGCCAGACTGCACCGGATACAGTCGTGATTCCACGTTCCTCACAGGAAATTCTCTGTCGATATCTTTATGCTAATATGTCAGAACGCAATCTTGGGATTTTGTTATGTCTTTTTACAGGAATGCGTGTAGGCGAGATCTGTGCACTGAAATGGGAGGATTTTTCATTTCAGGAAAAATCTGTTCATGTCCACAACACAATGCAGCGGTTGCAGATTCCGGATTCTACTGCACAGAAAACCCGTATCATGGTCACATCACCCAAAAGCAAATGTTCTATCCGTACAATTCCAATTCCAGACAGTCTGATCCAGCTCATTCAGAAGGAATTTCCCAACAGACAGGGATATGTCCTTGCCGCTGTAAATGAAAAATACATCGAACCCCGCACCATGCAGAAATATTTCCATTATGTACAAAAACAGTGTGGTCTGGTTCCTGTGAATTTCCATGCACTGAGACACACATTTGCCACACGCTGTATTGAACTCGGCTTTGATGTCAAGAGCCTGAGCGAGATTCTTGGACACGCCACTGTAAACATCACCCTGAACCGATACGTACATCCCTCCATGGAACTCAAACAACAAAATATGCAAAAGCTTTCCAGCCTTTTAGCAGTCATATAATCTGGTCAAAAACCCCGAAGCTCCTGTAATAACATGAGTTTCGGGGTTTTTGACTCTCAGAGTGTGATACTCTGCGGCTTCAGTTGGAAAATGAGGTGACCTCCGCCATGTTATTTGTGTACGAATGTACGGGAAATATTATCACAGACTTTAAGAAATTTTACGACACCCAATTATCAGAACAGGATAAGAAAAAAATTTTCATCCCCACCTATGACTGCATGAAAAGATACCAGGGTTCCTGGCATGTAGAGCAGAAGCCACTGTTTACAGACTGCTTCTTCATAGAATGCAGGGACAAAGAGGAACTGAAAACTACACTGAGCAGACAGCACTGCTCAGATTCTCTGGCAGAAGCTGTCATGTCCGGCATAACACCCTTACGTCCGGAACAGGAAGAATTCCTGAAAGCACTGATGCAGCCGGATACAAAGACAATCTCAATGTCAACAGGCTATATCAAAGACGGCACAACCCATGTGACACAGGGACCCCTTCAGGGAAGAGAGAAATTTATCCGCAGAATTGACAGACATAAACGCCTTGCGTGGCTGGTACTCCCGGCGGGAGATGGACAGCAGGAACTGCGCACAGGTCTGGAAATTATTTCAAAAGGGTGATGCACAAATATGAAGATGAGAAAGAGAAATATGACAA